>Ga0209344_10001405_pt1 | contig 31581 bp, 17 predicted proteins | sample Cruoilmetagenom6_FD_187293 | JGI IMG/M metagenome (GOLD analysis project Ga0209344, IMG submission 187293) | Oil polluted marine microbial communities from Coal Oil Point, Santa Barbara, California, USA - Santa Barbara Oil Seep Sample 6 (SPAdes)... | ecosystem: Environmental > Aquatic > Marine...
TCCGATCTTCTGCATTTCACTGCCGGTCTTGCGCACCTGTGCCACGTTGATCGGCGGGTCGGAAAAGACCCGTGCCGCCCCAAGCGTCGCAGGCTTGCGGTAAATCTCGGCCGTCGGGCCGAATTGCACCACATGCCCGTCCTCCATCAGCCCGGTCTCGCCGCCCAGCAGCAGCGCCTCTTCCGGCTCAGACGTAGCATAGACAACCACGGCACCGCGCCCGGCGAATAGCTCGGGCAGTTGTTCGCGCAATTCCTCGCGCAGTTTATAATCGAGGTTCGCCAGAGGCTCGTCCAAAAATACTGCACGGCTTTCCTTGGCGATGGCCCGTGCCAGCGCGGTTCGCTGCTGCTGTCCGCCCGACAATTCATGCGGGCGTCGGTGAAGCATCGGGCGCAATTGCAGAATATCGGCGGCCTCCTCGACGCGGCCCTGAATTTCGGACTTTGCCACACCGGCAACCTTCAGCGGCGAGGCGATGTTGTCGAACACCGTCATATGCGGGTAATTGACGAAAAACTGATGCACGAGGCTGATGTTGCGCTTTTGCGTGCTCAGGCGGGTCACGTCCTGCCCGTCCATGATCACCTGCCCCGAGGCAATGGGATCAAGCCCGGCCATCATCTTGATCAACGATGTCTTGCCCGCGCCGGTCTGGCCCAGCAGCACGTTGAAATGTCCCGGATACAGGGTCAGCGTTGTCGGCTTGATATGCACCCGTCCCGCGACCTGCTTGGTGATGGCGTGTAATTCGATAGTCATCTTGACCCTTGCCAGTTACAGGCGCGTGGGCCGGGGCGCGTAGTTCGCCCCGGCCCGTTCCTGTTCAGGTGGATTACTCAGCCGCCCAGCGGGCGACCAGCTCGTCATAATTGACGGTCTCGCCCTGGGGCTTCTCGTTCTCCAGCTTCGGCTTGGCGCCGCCATTGGCGAACCACCATTCCGCGTCCTTCTCCTCGTTCAGGCGCGGACCGCAGCCGCCATAGACATTCGCGGCCTCGTCTGCCGCCTGCATCCGCGACATGGTGATGTCCATCTCGTTTGCCAGCCGGTCCATGGCCTCTTGCGGCGTGAAGGCGCCCGAGTTCACGTCACCGATCTGCTGCCACCAGATCTGTGCCAGTTTGGGATAGTCCGGCACGTTGATGCCCGTGGGCGACCACGCGGTGCGATCGGGCGAGCGGTAGAATTCCACCAGGCCGCCCAGTTTCGGCGCACGCTCGCTAAAGCTTTCGTGCCGCACGCTGCTGTCGCGGATGAAGGTGAGGCCGACATGCGACTTCTTCACATCCACCGTCTTGGAGGTCACGAACTGCGCATATAGCCATGCAGCCTGCGCGCGATCCGACGGCGTGGACTTGAGGAACGTCCAGCTGCCCACATCCTGGTAGCCGACCTTCTGGCCCTCTTCCCAATATGGCCCGTGCGGGCTGGGCGCCATCCGCCAGAGCGGGTTGCCGTCCTCATCCACCGTGTTGTTGCCAGCGGACTGCGGTGCCACCATGTCGGCGGTAAAGGCTGTGTACCAGAAGATTTGCTGGGCCACGTTGCCGGTCGCCAGAGCCGGGAGCGACTGATAGAAATCATAGCTTGCCGCACCCGGAGGGGCGTAATTGCGCAGCCATTCATCCCATTTGCGGATCGCATAGACCGCTGCCGGGCCATTCGCTGCCCCGCCGCGTGTGACGCTTGCGCCAACCGGGTTGCAGGTGCCCGCTTCCATGCGGATGCCCCATTCATCAATCGGGATGCCGTTCGGCTCACCTTTGGAACCTGCCCCCGCCATCGAAAGCCAGGCATCGGTCATCCGCCAGCCAAGGTCAGGCGCGCGCTTGCCATAGTCCATGTGGCCATAGATCCGCGTGCCATCGACTTCCTTTACGTCATTCGAGAAGAAATCGGCGATGTCCTCGTAGGCCGACCAGTTGACCGGAACGCCCAGCTCGTAGCCGTATTTCTCCTTGAACGCCGCTTTCAGGTCTTCGCGGTCAAACCAGTCCTTGCGGAACCAGTAGAGATTCGCGAATTGCTGATCAGGCAGTTGGTAGAGGTTGCCATCCGGCCCGGTGGTGAACTGGATCCCCATGAAATCGTCCAGATCCAGCGTCGGTGACGTTGTCGCCGCCCAGTCGCCCGCCATCTGCTCCGTCAGGTTATAGGCAAGCTGCAGGCGTGAATGCGTGCCGATCAGATCGGAATCATTCACATAGCCATCATAGAGGTTCCGGCCGGTCTGCATCTGGGTCTGTACCGCCTGCACCACTTCGCCCTCACCAAGGATCTGGTGATTGACCTTGATCCCGGTGATTTCGTGGAATGCCTTGGTCAGAACGTCCGATTCATACGAATGTGTCGGAATACCCTCGGACAGCACGTTGATTTCCATGCCCGCATAGGGCTTGGCCGCCTCGATGAACCACTGCATCTCGGACAGTTGTTCGGCCTTGGAGAGTGTGGATGGCTGGAACTCCTTGTCGATCCAGCGCTGTGCCGCCGCCTCGTCGGCTATAGCGGCCTGTGACCCTGCGATCACGGCGGTGGCCGCGACGGCAGAGAGCAGATACCTACGCATCTTGTCTCCTCCCTTGGATTGTTTGTGATCGGTCTCCCCCGATGGGAATGAGTGTCATGTTTCGCGGGCCGCCATGTCAAACTAAAAATTTAGTAGATGCCGAATTCACGCATCTTGGCGCCTCAAAAAGAGCCCGCGCAGGCTGTGCCACAATCGCGTAAAAGAGCGCCGCGCAGCAGGAATTCTTGCCACATTTATGACGGGAAAGCTGTCAATTTCCCCTGATCTGCGCCGGCTTGTTGCAGCAAAAGGTGGCCAACCAGGGGGGCAAGACGGTGATTCTGACAAAACAGGGCAAAATTTGGGCAGAAATCGGGCAGTGCAAAAGTGTCGCCCGATTCCAATTTCATGCCGCATGTTTAACGTTGCGTTTCCGGAACGGAAACAATTCTGCCGGTTGGGCGTCGCCGTCATCGTTTGAGGCACCAAAATACACGCTAAAGATGTATTTCTTTCAAGTCGTTAGCTGTTTGGGTTATCGTTTATGGAAACAATGTGTTTCTGCAGATTTCATTAAAAATTTGCCGAGAAATGTTAGGTTGGAAAGTGTCAATTTAGAGGCAACTTTTCGTCTCTGAGCTGTCCACAACCGATCTAGGGACCGGGTTTAACGGGGTCGCAACGAAGCATTTCGTTCGCAGGCCGCGCCGGAATCGAACACGGGAAGCCGCAGACATGGCGGCGCCGGGCAGAGGCAGTTGAGTGGTGTGACGTGTTGTGGACGATTGGGGAATGCCTATGGCCGATACAAATATGCAATTAGGCCAGCCGAATGCTGTTTCGGGTGGCCCGCATACCGGATTTCCGAAACCAGCGTTGATGAGCTATTTCAATCGCCCCTCACCCGCAGAGGTGGTCGATCTGCTGCGCCCGATCAACCCGGCTGTTCCGGTTGAAACGACCCTGCCCCGGCAAAATTTCTATCGGTCGACGGGCAAGAGGGTTCTCGATATCACCTTCGTGCTGCTGACGGCCCCGCTCGCGTTGTTGCTGGTCGGGTTCAGCGCCCTGCTCTTGTGGGTCGAGGGCGGCGCGCCGTTCTATCGTCAGGACCGTCTTGGCGAAGGCGGCACTGTGTTTCGAATCCTGAAACTGCGGACCATGGTGCGCGATGCCGATGCCATGCTGGAAAAACTGCTGGCCGAGGATGACGCGCTGCGCCGCGAATGGGAGGCGACGCAAAAGCTGAAGAATGACCCGCGCATCACGCGCTGCGGGGCCTTCCTGCGCAAGACCTCGCTTGACGAGTTGCCGCAGCTTTGGAACGTGCTGACAGGCGAGATGAGCCTGGTCGGGCCGCGTCCGATGATGGTGGATCAGTTGCCGATCTACGGCGACGCCCAACATTATTTTTCGCTGCGTCCGGGAATCACTGGCCTTTGGCAAGTGTCCGAGCGCAATGAGAGCCTGTTCAAGTTGCGTGTGATGTTGGACGAAGAGTATAATCGGTGCATGTCGCTGATGCAGGACCTCAAGGTGCTGCTGCTGACAGTGGGCGCTGTGTTGAAACGAACCGGGTACTGAGATTTTTGGGGGCGCCTTGCCGGATTGGCTGTCCGGCGCAATTGTAAAAGGTGCAATAGTGGAACGAGACAATAAAGCACGCGGCGCGGATCGCTCGCGCAAGATGAAATCGGAGTCGGCACAGCCCAAACAGGGCGGAACACACGGCAGCGCAGGCACACGCGGACACGTTGCGAATACGCGCGACCTGCCCTTTGACCTGGAACTGACCCGCCGGGTCAATGGCCAGTACATGCCGGCCAAATGGGGCAACCGCGACCCGTCGCTGGGACTGGCCGAAGTGCCTTTCCTTGACGAGGACGAAGCGGCATTGCCCGCCGCACAGCGCGCGGCCCAGATTGCGCAATATGGCAGCGGCAGCTGGGAAACGCTTGAACAGGTTCCGTTCGGCCACGGTGCATCCTCGGCCCTGAACGCGCAGATGGCGTTGGCAGGCGGCGACCGGCGTGTTCTGCGGGTGATCGACGATCTGCGCACGCAACTGCTCCAGACACTTCAGAGCGAAGTCTGGAACCGCATCGCCGTAACCGCCCCCACATCGGGCTGTGGCACCACTTTCACCGCCGTGAACCTCGCGCTCAGCATCAGCCGCATCCCCGATTTCCGGACCATGCTGATGGACCTCAACCAGCGCAATCCGGGGATCGCCACGGCGCTTGGCCTGCGCGGCCCGGGCGACATGCACCGCTATCTCGCCGGGCAGGTCTCGGCGCGCGATCACCTGATGCGCTGCTCCGAGACATTGGCGGTCGGTCTGAACCGCGCACGCCCCGTAAACCCTTCGGAAATGCTGCATTCCAAGCGCACCGGCGCCGTGCTCGACGACATGATTGGCACCCTTTTCCCAGATATCGTGCTTTACGATCTGCCGCCGATGCTGGAATACGATGACCTCGAGGCGTTTCTGCCGCAGGTCGACGGGGTGCTTCTTGTAGCCGATGCCAGCCGCACGCTCGGTCCGCAGATCGAGGAATGCGAACGGCGCTTGCAGGGCAAGACGAACCTGCTGGGCATCATTCTCAATCGCACGCGGATCGACGTGCCCCTGCAGGCCGCCTGAGCGGCACAATCTGGCCGCACGTCATAGTTTCGCCTATATGATATGCGAGGCGTAAAGCCGAGCAGCCCGGGTTCAGCCCGGCACAGATGCCGCCAAATGGCGCGATTGAGGCAGAAGGCAATTATATGGGATCGATTTTTTCGATTGCAGACGCGATTGACATGGTGCGCCGCCGCATCGTGACGATCATTGCTGTTTTCCTGATCGGCTCCGCCCTGTCATTTTTCTACGCTCTTTCAAAACAGCACCTCTACACCTCGTCCGAGGTCCTGCAGGTCCAGAGCCCGAAGATAGATGCGGAACTGGCACCGTCCACCATCAGCGGATCCTCGGCCCGCCGCCTGCAAATGATCGAACAACAGGTAATGTCACGGGGTGGCGTGCTGGAACTGATCGAGAAGCTGGGGCTTTTCGCCGATGCAGAAGGCATGTCTGACGCTGACAAGGTCGGTCTGATCCGCCGCGCGGTCTCGCTCGAAGGGGTTGCCGCCGCGCGCGAGGGCTATAGCGACGACGGCACCGTTTCGCTGCTGCGGATCACCGCGAATTGGCCCAGTGCGGATGGCGCCCAGCAAATCGCGCACGAGTTTTCACAACGGACCATCGCGCTCAGCATTAGTTCCCGACTGGAACAGGCCCGCGAGACACTTGCCTTCTTCGAGCTTCAGGAAGCGGCGGTCCGCTCCGAGATCGAAACGCTCGAGGCCGACATCTCGCGCTTTCGCACCGAGAACGACATTGCCACCCCCGGCAATATAGAAGCGGCACAGCGCGAAGCCGAAACCGTGACCGAGGCGATTCTGAACATCGACCGCAAGATGTTGACCTTGCAGCGCCAGATCGCCGCCCCCGCCAACACCCGGATCGAGAAACGCCAACGCGAAGCCGACATGCTGGAACTGCAGGGCCTTGAAGCCGAGCGCGCACTGCTGGCGCGCACGCTGGAGCGCTTAAACGACAGCCTCGTCGGCACGCCGGAACTGGACCTGCAACTGGCCGAATACACCCGCCAATTGACCGATCTGCGCGCCCAGTTGCAACAGGTCAGTGCCCGGCGCAAAGACGCTCAGATCGGCCTGCAACTTGAGACGCAGCGCCAGTCCGAGCGCCTGACCGTGCTGGAGCCCGCGCCGCTGCCGGAATATCCCTTTACCACCGCCCGCAAGCAGATCGTGGTTCTTGGCGCGGCGGCCAGCCTGCTGCTGGGCCTCGGAGTGGCCTTCGCGCTGGATCTGCGCCATCCGGTGATCCGCTCTGCCGCGCAGATGGAGCGCGAGCTCGGCCTGCGCCCGGTCATTTCGATCCCCGAGATGAAACCGGTTCGGCGCAAGGGATCGTGGCGTCGCAGATTATCGCATCTTGGGGGCCGCCCGCCCGGGCAGTCCTGAACGCGCTACCTGATCGCTGCCAGCGCCACGATTGCATCACCATGCAGCCAGACCGCCACGACGGTTATCACCAGCGCCAGCACGGCAAAGCCCACGTCATGCGCGGCATCCCACGCCTGGTGCCGCAGCGCGAGCGCAATCAGCACCGGATGCACCAGCACCATCGCGATCCCGTAAGAGACCAGGCCGCCGATCAGCCCGTATGTGGTGAACCCCACATACAGCAACACCATCTGCACCAGTGAGCGAATGCCCGAAAAGATGAACGCACCGCGCGAATCCCCGGCCGCCAGCGCCGCGCGGTCATAGCTGAGCCCGATGACCTGCGGAAGGAAAGCACAGGCCATCAGCACGATCATCGCGCCCGCCTGTTCGTAGCGGTCATCATAGAGCAGATCGACCAGCCACGGCCCGGCGAAGCTCATGAAGCCCAACATTGCGAACAGCCCGCCGGACATGAACAACCGCATCTTGCGCAACTGTGCCCGATTGCCGGGTGAGGCCCCCGGCGGACGGTCACGATAGATCGGGATCATCAACTGGTGCGCCATCGTCATGCCGAGCATGATCGGAAAGCTGGCAAGAAAAAAACCGATATTGTAGACGCCCAGAACCCCCAGTGTCAGCAACTTGCCCAGGATCGCCTTGTCACCTTGCGAACTGACAAAGGTGAACGCCGTACTGAGAAATATCCACTTGCCGAAATGCACCTGCTCGTTCACCGCCTCGCGCTCCAGCTGGAACCGGTTGGGCGCACCGGGCAGATAGCGCCATGTCAGGATCAGCTTGGTGGCCGCGCTGAATATCCCCCCCAGAACCAGCGCCATCACCGAATGCGTGATAAGGGCCAGGATCACCATCAGGCTCAGCCCGATCAGCTGAGAAATCAGGTCAAGGATGGTCAGACGTCCAAAGATCAGATGCCGGCGTGCGGTCTCGATCCGCGTCGGGAGCAGGCCGGAGATCACCAGAGCCAGCCCCGCGACCGGCAGGTAGATCGCCAGATCCGGTTGATCGTAAAACTGTGCCATCGGCCAGGCCAAGAGCAGCGTGATCACCCAGAGCGTGAGCCCCCGCATCGCCTGTATGGTCCACGCGGTGTTCAGGAACGCCGGGTCATCACCGCGTTTGCTCTGGCTGATGCTCGGGCCGATTCCCACGTCCGAGAACATCATCAGCCCCACGGTGATCACCGTGACCAACGCCATCAGCCCGAAAGCCTCGGGGAACAGGATACGCGTCAGGATCAGGTTCGACGCAAGCCGGATCACCTGCGCGCCGCCAAACCCGACCAGCACCCAGGATGTGCTGCGCAGGATGCGCGCAGTTAATTGATTACCGCTCATTACCTTGATCAGACGTTTCATCGCGCCGCTATTCCATGTTCCGCAGCCGATCCTGCCCGATCGCACGCTATGCCGCCCGCGCCCTTCGGTCAATCAGCCGGAGCCGGGTCAGCGCGATCGAAACGGCGACTGTGCCATATCGTACGCGGAGCGCGGCAAATCGCGTTTCCCGCGCTTTCCCTTTTGCCGCGCTGCCCCTAACCTCGGGCGCACACCAAGCCGGAACCCTAGCCCGTGAAAATTGCCTACATCCTCAACACATACCCGCAACCTTCGCACAGCTTTATCCGGCGCGAGCTACACGCGCTCGAACGGCAGGGATTCGAGATCACTCGGCTGGCCATGCGCGCCGCTGACGTGCCACTGGTCGACGCGCTGGACCGTGCCGAGGCCAAAAAAACTCATTATGTGTTGCGCGCGGGCGCGCTTGGCCTGCTGGCAGCGTTGCTGCGCGTCGGAATCGCGCGTCCGGGTACCATGCTGGCCGCCCTACGACAAGCGTGGCGGATGGGAGCCGCATCAGAGGTCGGTCGCCTGCGCCATCTCGTTTACCTCGCCGAAGCCGCCTATGTCGCGCGCCGCTGCGAGGCCGAGGGTGTGACGCATGCCCACGCGCATTTCGGCACAAACGCGGCCACCGTTGCGATGCTGTCGCACATGCTGGGCGGGCCGCGCTACTCGTTCACCGTACACGGCCCGGAAGAGTTCGATGCCCCGCGCGCGCTCTCGCTGGGCCTGAAGATCACACATTCGGCGTTCACCGTCGCCATCAGCCAGTTCGGCCGCAGCCAGCTGTGCCGCTGGGTGGATTTCGACCATTGGGACCGGATCAAGGTCATACATTGCGGGATTGAGCCTGCCCGCTTTGCCGACCCGGCGCCGATGCCAGAGAGCGGCCTGTCCCTCGTCGCGATTGGCCGCTTTGTCGAACAGAAAGGCCAGATGGTTTTGGTCCCGGCATTGGCCGAACTGGTCCAGCGGCACCCGGATGCTCACCTGACGTTGATCGGCGATGGCCCGATGCGCCACGCGCTTGAACATGCGGTTCAGCAAGCAGGTCTGGGCGACGCCGTGACGTTTACCGGATGGCTCGACGAGGCCGGCGTGCGCGGCGCGTTGGCGGAGTGTCACGCGCTGATCATGCCCAGCTTTGCCGAAGGTCTGCCGATGGTAGTGATGGAGGCCATGGCCGCCGCGCGCCCGGTGATCGCCACCTATATCGCGGGCACGCCCGAACTTGTGCAGGACGGCAAGACCGGCTGGCTGGTCCCGGCGGGCAATGTGGCGGCACTGGTGACTGCGGCAGAGGCTTTGGCGCGGCTTTCCCCGGCAGACCGGGCCAAAATGGGTGCGGCAGGCCGCAACCGCGTGCTGGCACGCCATGATGTCGAAGGTGAGGCGGCCAAACTTGCGGCAGCGATCCGGGAGGCCGCCTTGCCGCGCGCAGAGTCTGTCTAGCTCAGCGCCCGCGCACCCAACCGCCCTGCCCCGGCAGTTTCGTCGCCAGCGCGACACCGCCATAAACCGCGAAGCCCAGCGGATCGCGCAGCGCCCGGCGCGCCAGCCCGGCGGCTCCAACGCCGCCCTTGTCGTCATTGCGCAACAACTGCGGATAGCGCGCGGCGATTTCGGCCACCCCGCGATCCTGACGCCGCCGGACCCGCACCAGATTGCCGAACCCCTCGACCATCGGCCAGCTATAGCCGTGGGCGACGCGCAGCCGCTCTGACGGTGCAAAGTGCAACCGTACGAAAGTATCGTCCGAAACGATCTGTGGCCAATCTCCCCAACGCCCACGCCCCGCCGCGTTTACTGCGAAGAGACCGAAGCCCGGAGCGATTTGCCGCACGAAAGGCAACGTCTGCCAGAACCGCGCATAGGCGCGTGTCACGGCACTGCGGGCGGGTGCGATGCAGGGCACGCCGCTGGCATAACGCGGGGCATCGTCCGCCAACGCGCCGATCAGGCCCGCGATCAGCCCAGCAGTCACCAGCACATCCGCATCAAGATAGATGCGCGTGCCGTAGAGCGCCGCCTGATCCCCCAGTCGCAGCGCATGCAGCTTGCCACCCTGCGGCGTCTCGATCACATGCAGGGGAACCGCCGCGCGCACGCCGATATCGCGCGCGATCCGGGCGGTATCGTCCGTGCAGCCATTGGCGACGACCAGTATCTCGATCTGGGCATCACCCAGATCCGAGGCCAGCACCGCATGCAGGCAATCGGCGAGGTAGCCTGCCTCGTTATGGGCGGGCACGATCACGCTGGCGGCGCGCGACGCGCTCATAACAGCCTGGCGATGGCATCCCAACGCGGATTTGCATCACCGGGATAGCGTAAAGCCCCCCAGCTACCCCATTTGCCCGGCGCTTGCATGTCCGCGTAATGGCAAAATATTCCACCCGTCAGGGCGAACCACCCCGCCAGCAGCTCATCATAGAGCGCGCCCATTTGCGACGTGTAATTCAGATGGGTGAAAAACGCGGTCAGTGCCTCGTCATTGACCTGTCCACCAATGCCGACCACGTGGCTGCCGCCCTCATACATCAGCAATTGCAGCCCATGCTCGGCAGCGACAGCCGCATGATAGGGCAGCACCCGGTCCAGCAGGTCGGCGACCGAATCCACCGCATCTCCGGTGACGCTGCCATCTCGCAATTCCTTTGCCGCGAGCACAACCGCAGCATCATGCCTGTGCACGTCGATGTAATCTGCCAGCGCGGTGCCCGTCAGGCCCTGCTCGGCGGCCTCTGCCTCGGCTGCGGCGCGGCTCTGTTCCAGCCAGTCATGCATCAGATCTCCAAACTGGTCGGTGCCCAGCGAATGGCCGAAATAGCCGGTGACGGCATAGGCATCGAACGCCTCGTGCGGCGGGCGGTTCTGCGCGGGGTCTTCGGCCACATAGAGCGGCGCACCCAGAATGTCGCGCTCCAGCCCCAGCCAGCCGGTCTGGGTCGCGATCACGTTGATCAGCCGTTTGCGATCCGCGCCGCCGAACACGTGTGCCCAGATCTGCGCGACCTGCGCCGCGCGCATGCCGTGGAATTGCATACCGCGATGCTGCTGCCCCCAACGCGCTTCGGCCTGGGCATCGCTCCAATCGGTCTGAAGGAATTGCCAGTTCCAGACTTCGTTGGAATGCTCCACATAGACCCGGCGCGCCGGGTCAAGCCGCGCCTTCACCAGCTCGGCAAAGCTGCGGACATAGGCATCATCAGCCAGATGCGGCATGTTGAACCACGCGTCCGCCTCCAGCGAGTTGGCCAGATCAACCATCACCTCGATAGGGACGCCGCCGCGCGTATAGGAAAAATCGCCGGGCCTTGGGCGCGTATTCCAGTCACCTTGCTCGGAATCGTTGGTGTTCATCCAATCCATGAAACGCAACGCAGCCACGCCGCGCAGCATGTCCAGAAATCCGGGGCGAAAGACCCGGCCCGCCGCCAATGCGGCCCGGTCCTCTTGTCGCGTGACGGTGATGTTGCGGACGTAATCGCCGCTGCCGCGCCGGTCGCTGCGCTGAATGCGGATCTCGACCGGCCCCGGTCCGGGCGTGTAGTCAAAACTGACCTCGTTCTTGCCATACCGCTTGTTGCGGGCCCGCCCGCTCACTTCGACGATGCCGTCGCCGTCAAACCGCAGCACATAGCGCCCCGCCAGATAGGCGACCTCGGGCATATCTGTCAGGATGAGCGACCCGATCGAGCCCAGATCAGACGGAATGCGCACCGGCCAGCCATCGTCGTCCAGCAGGCCGAGGGCGGCCAAGGTGTCGAACTCGACGCCGCCCCATTGGCCGGGGCGATGCCCGATCCAGCGCCGCGCGGTTTTCATGATATCGAGGAAAGGTTGCTGTGTCGCCCAGTCGGTCACAGACGCGAGGTTCATCGCGATGGGGCGCGCGGCACCCTGCGCCCAGCCCGGCAGCGCCGCCATGGCCAACGGGCCAAAGGTCAGCGCACCAAAGCCGCGCCGTGTCAGCGTCACGCTCATGGCGCCACGCCCGTCTTTGGATAGTGCGAGACGACCTCCCAAACGGTTTTCTGCATCAGTTCCGCGACCTGCGGGCCCGGCGCCTCTGCCGCACTGCCATCCGCGCGCTGCAATTGATACGGCAATCCCAGCGGCGAACGGTGATAAAGGACCGCATAATGCGTGAGCGCCACCAAGTAGGCCCCCAGATCGTTCACATGGATCGTATCAAGACTGCCATCCTCCCGCCGCTGAAAGAGGTCCTCGCGGGTCTGCACATTTTCCAGCCCGCCCATCGTTTCGACGCTGCGCACGAAATGCGCCAGCACCTGACCCGCGGGAATGACCCGCATCGGTGGATAGTCCGCGCCGGCCTCCAGATCGCGCAACAGCAGTTCATCCTCCCAGTATTGCCCCAGATCCATATCCAGCCGCGCCAGCCAGCCCTTGGGGTCATCGAGATGGTGCCAGCTTTCGTACAGATATAGGCGTGGTGCCGGATCGGCCTGCCGCGCAAGGGCTGCCCATTTGCGCAGGTAGCGGGCGCTGTCGTGGTACTTGATCGCGTCCCGGATTTCGACCATCTCGGTCAGCACCACCGCGTCGTAATCGCCCGAGCCAATCGCCTCGCGCGCATCTCGGTATCGCGGATGGTCGTTCTCGGCCTCGAACCCGTTGATCGGCTGGCCCGGTTCCCAGTGTTCCTTGAGCGAAGTGCCCCAGCCCAGCTGGCTTTCGTAGCGGTGACCGTCACCCGCCAATTGTGCCAGCATCGCGGGCATATCGCGACCCACCAGGCTGTGCCCGAGGTGGAACACCCGCAACGGTGCTTCGGGTGCGGGCAACGGTGCTGCATAGGCGGCCGAAACCACTTCGGCCGACGGCCCCTTGCCGCGCAGAAATGCCCAGCTTGCCACCAGCGTAATCGCCAGCGCCAGCAGGCCAAGGAGAGTCCATACCGTCATTCGATTACGCATATCACATCACCAGTACCGCCGCCCCTGCGTTGAAACATTCTCATTGACCCTGTATCGTCCAGCGCGGGCTGCGCGAGAGGCCCATTGCCGTGACGATCAGACCGGGCAGCAATGCGAACCGCCCATGAAGACGGGTGCCCGCCGTGATCGGTGCAACATCGCAGGTAAACGTTGCTTCGAACTGGCCAGTGTCCAGATCGGGTGTGATCTCCAGCGCGGCAAAGTCGATGAGCGTGCGGGTCACGACATATTGGCACTTGTAACCGCATTCCTTGGCCGAGAAGATCAGCTTGGCCAGCGGGCCACGGTCTGCTTCTGGCTGGGTTGCGAGCCAGGCGCGTTCGGCCAGGGTACACACATGCGGGATCAAGTCGGCCTCCAGCGGGCTGTCCTCCTCGATATCGACACCGATGCTGCGCAACGCGCTGACCTCGGCCATTGCCGCGATGCAGGTATCGCCCGTATGGCTGATACTGCCGGTCAACCCGTCCGGCCAGATAGGTGCACGATCTGCGCCGCTCAGAACCGCCTGCGGTGGATGACCCAACGCCTGCATCGCGCTGCGCGCCGCCGCTCGTCCCGCAGCAAACTCGGCCTTGCGCGCCGGGGTGGCGCGCGCGATTGCAACCGCTTCGGCTGACCAGAGAACCGCATCCGGCGCGCGCGGATCGGTGACAGAAACGGCGACGCGCGGGCCGAGCATCAGCCGTACTGCCGCCTCCAATGACAGGTCTGCGCGCGCGGGCTCAAAGGGCAAAGCATTGACCGGCATCATTATTTCGCCCCCCGTCCGGCGCGCATCGCGCGGCGTTTCGACATCGTGGCCGCGCGGTCGGGCGCGTCCTTCGGCGCAGGCTCGGGCGCAGACACAGGCCCGTCGGACGCCTCGAGATGTGACACCAGATCGCCAAAGACCGGGAAGCGGAAGATATCGGTGATCGTCAGCCGCCGGCCGCCGATCTGGCTGCGAATGTCGCGGTGCGCCTGCACTGCCAACAGCGAATGCCCCCCGAGATCAAAGAAGTGATCTCGCGTGCCAATATTCGGCACGCCGAGAATGGCGCTCCAGACACCGGCCACGATCCGCCCGATCTCCGAAACCGGTGCCGCCCCGGTATTGGCGGCCTGTGGCGGTTTTGCCGACAGGTTCGGTTCCGGCAACGCGTTCCGGTCGATCTTCTTGTTAGGCGTTAGCGGAAAGCGGTCGATCTGCACCAGATGCGCGGGCACCATCACCTCGGGCAGATGGCGTTGCAGGTGGCTGCGCAGCAGCGCCTCTGGCACGGTGGCGGGGCCGGTGAAATACCCCGTCAGCCGCACATCGCCACCCTTGCCGGTTCGCGCCACCACGACGGCCTCGGTCACTCCGCCCACCGAGCTGAGGCAGGCTTCGATCTCGCCCAGCTCGATCCGCTGGCCGCGAATCTTGACCTGATTGTCGGCGCGCCCGACGAAGCGCAGCGTCCCATCGGGCAACCATGCCACCATATCGCCGGTATCGTAGAGGCGCGCATCGCTGCCGCTGGCGGGAACGCAGCGGAACCGTTCGGCGGTCAGGTCGTCACGCTGCCAATAGCCGCGCGCCACCCCGGCACCCCCGATCCAGAGATTGCCCGGCACGCCGATAGGCACCGGCGCGCCGCTTGCGTCCAGAACATGCATTTCGGTGTTGGCAATCGGTGCCCCGATCCCCGCCAGAGTGGCAGGTTCGGCATCGACGCGCGCAACCGAGGACCAGATCGTAGTCTCGGTCGGGCCATACATGTTGAGGATTTCAGCTTTGGTCGCGGCGCGCAGTTCACGCACCAAATCGTTCGGCAGCGCCTCGCCGCCGACATGCAGGTGGCGGATGCGGCCCAACGCGCTACGCGCCTCGGGGTTCATCGCCATGATCCGCGCCATGCTGGGCGTGCATTGCAGATGGGTCACGCCATGGCGCACGATCTGTGCCGCAATCGAGAAGTCATCCTCTTCCAGGGTGACCGGCGTGTTCGCTCGCCGCAGCACTTCGGCCAGCGGCTTCAACCCTTCCAGCACGGTGGCTGGATCAATCCCGTAGTCGATCAGGCAGGCAATCTCGGTCACGCCGATCGCCTTGAGCTCTTCGGTGCGCGCCACGCCATCCTCGACGGTGCCGAACAGGCCCGCATCCTCGAAATACCGCTCGAATGCGAAATCAAGGATCGCCTCCAGTTCGTCCTCTTCCAGCGAACCGAGGTCCATCTCGAAGGCATTCTTCACGCCTTTGGGCCGTTTGAAGGCCGGGAAGGCCCAGGCATATTGCTTGATCAGGCCCGCCGCACTGCGCAGATAATCCTTCATCGGCTCGCGCGCGATGCGCCGCGCGGTCTCGCGGTCTTCGGCGAGATAGGTGTGCAGCATCAGCGTGACCTGGAAATCCTCGGGGTCATGGCCCGCCTCGCGCAGAGCGGCGTGATAGATCTCGATCTTGTCTTTCACTTCCTCGATACTCTGCCCCAGAAGATGCGTCAGCACATTCGCGCCTAGCTCTCCGGCCTCGCGCCATGTTGCCGGGTTGCCCGCCGTCGTGACCCATACGGGCAATTCGCGCGATACCGGGCGCGGTTGCGTCAGCACGACATGCGCGTCGCCCTTGGCCGTGGTAAACCCGACCTCTTCACCACGCCAAAGGGCGCGCACCGTCTTCAGCGTTTCATAGAGTGCGGGCTTGTTCTGCGGTGGCGTATTCTCCGGGCGCAGGATGAAATCGTCGGGCTGCCAGCCAGAGGCAAAGGCGATGCCCGCGCGGCCATTGGTCAGGTTGTCGATCACCGCCCATTCCTCGGCGATACGCGCGGGATGGTGCAGCGGTGCGACACAGCTGCCCGCCCGCACGCTCAGGTTCCGGGTCACGGCGGCAACGGCCGCACCGGTCACCGCAGGGTTCGGATAGGGGCCGCCAAAGGCGTGGAAATGCCGTTCCGGCGTCCAGAGCGACGTGAACCCGTGTTGATCCGCGAATTTCGCGCCCTCCATCAGCAGCTCATATTTCTTTGGCCCGGCCCCATCATCATTGCCCCAGTAGTAGAGGCCGAACGCCATGCCCTTGTCCGAGACCGGGATCGCACCGCCGCTGACCGCCGCGCGGTTCTCGTCCCCGGTGATCACGACGCGGAAGCCGCGCGCAAGGGTATAGAACAGCTCCAGCACCGAGATATCAAAGGCCAGACTGGTCACCGCCAGCCATGTGTCGCCTTCGCTATGGGTGATATGCGCGTCCATGCCGGTAAAGAAGTTGGCGACTTGTGCGTGCTCGAGCATCACGCCCTTGGGCAGGCCGGTAGAGCCGGAGGTGTAGATCAGATAGGCCAGATCGCCCGGCCCCGCCCCACCATCTACCGTTTCGGCCAGCATGCCGGGGGCCTGCTCAAGCGTGATCACGGCCGCATCGGTTTCTGGCAGGCCAGTTGCCAGCGCTGCCTCGGTCAGGATCACGGGGGCGGCGCTGTCAGTCAGACAATGCTGTAGCCGGTCCGCCGGATAATCAGGATCAAGCGGCAGATAGGCACCGCCAGCCTTGAGGATCGCCAGCGCCCCGATCAGCAGCCCCGGCCCACGCCGCAGGCAGAGACCCACATTGACGCCCGGCCGCACCCCCGCCGCGACCAACGTCGCCGCAACCGCGTTGGCGCGCGCATCAAGTGCTGCATAGGTCAGCGTCTCGGCCTCATAGATCAGCGCCACGGCATCGGGCGTCTTCGCGGCCTGTGCCTCGAACGCGCGGTGTATGGTCTGGACTGCGGGTAACGGCGTGTCCGTGGCGTTCCATTCCGCGATCCGCGCCGCGTCAACACCGCGGGCATCCCGCCCGCCCAGAGCCGCATCAAGCCGGTCGCGCAACAGCGAAATGGCCTCGCCGCTCAGCCGTGCCTGATCGAAATGCAGGACCATGCGGCCAGTCTCGCCCGGCTCTGCCGTGATCGCCGCGCCCAGCAATGGGCCTGCATCGCTGATCGCAACCTGTGGCATCGCCAGATCGCTCAGTGCGGGGTCGCGCAGCACGATATCGCGGGCAAACCCACCGCGCGCATCCAGCTTGGCCAGTTGCCCGGCGATCTCTTCGGCGCTGCCGCTGCGCAGCGGCAGCCACGGCATGACATAGGTCCCAAGATCGCCAAGAGTCTGCAGCGCGGGGCTGTGATATGCAATATCGCCCGCCGACAGCCCTGCCCCGGATACGGCCCAGTCGGCTATCGCCGCGATCCGCCCCGCCCGGTCCAGCGCAGGATCTACTGCGATCTCGACCTGCAGATAATCCGCCTCCGCACGCGGTTCGGCTGCCAGCGGGACCTCGATGGGCTGCAACTCCGCAAGGCGTGCGCGCCAGTGATCTTCTTCCCGGGCCAGCACCTTCATCACGGCATTCAGATCATCGGCACATGACGGCACTGACACTTGCCCAGCAACGTCGATCAGCGTGCGCGCATCAACGCGGTGCCCTGCCATGTCCCGCAAACCGGTCAACCGCAGCGCACCGTCCTGCGCCGCCACGGTGATGCCATCCTCTGTCACCGCCAGAACCTTACCGGGCTGACCTGTGCCCTCGACATGCTCTGCCGCACCGACCGCCAGCACGGTGTCGTGCAAGGCCAACTTGGGCGTCGTCACAGGGTTCCGGTAGGGGCTGAAATCGAGCGCGCGAACAAGGTTGAGCAAGTCCTGCACGGGGCGCGCAAAATCCAGATGGCCGGCCAGATGCGGGCGTGCGTCCAGCCCGAAATACTGCCTGCCCTTGGTATCCTGCGGCAGGCGCGAAGGTGCGTCCGAGGCAAACTCGTCCATCACCGCGCCGAAACTGTCCATCGCCTCTGCATAGCAGCGCGCGTTAAGCGAGTGTGCCGTGTCGTCGGGCAGGATGTCGAACCGGCGCTGGAGCAGGATATCGCCGTCGTCGATGCCGCCCGTCATGTGATGCCAGGTGATCCCGTGGGTCTGCGCGCCCTGCAGCAGCGCCCAGACCGGTGTATTCAGACCGGCCATTTCAGGCAGCGGACCATCGTGAAAGTTGACCGCGCCACGCGCGGGCAGTGCCAGTACGTCCTCGGGGAGGATCCGCAAGTTCGCGATGCTCAGCAACCAATCCACCGAACCGGCGGCAACCAGATCCTTGATCTCGGTGATCCGGCGCACCACGGGGATGCCGTGCCCCTCGGCCCAGGCGCGCACATCAGCATCGCGCGTTGCCACCACATGCACCTGCGCGCCGCGTTCGATCAACTGGTCACCGCAGCCAACCAGAAGCGTCTCATCACCAACCAGAATACAGGAAAAACCAGACATCATTTAACACCCTTTGTGGCCAGCCGGGGCAATGGGGCGGGTGTTTGGGCTGCCTTGCGGCGCAGCGGGTCGCGCAACGCGTGCAGGGTCAGATCGCGCAGGAAATGCGGCGGGTCGCCCAAGGATTTGCCGGACAGCATGACCCGCGCCCGCCACAGCGCCGCCCCCGCGATCCGCGCCAGCGTGGCGCCCGCCGCATATGCGCGCCCGTGGTTTTTGACAAAATAATGGCGTCGCGAGTCGAACCAGTAGTGCGGCGTGCGCGCCCAGGTCTTCATCCCCGTCGAGACCGAGCCGACATGCACGACCTCGCTGCTCGGCACATAGAGCGTGTGCCACCCCGCCAGCGCCGCCCGGCGGCAAAGGTCGGTTTCCTCGTAATAGAGGAAAAACGTCTCATCAAAGAGGCCGATTTCCTCCAACATCCGGTGGCGCATCAGCGCCGAGGCCCCCGCGACCCAGTCCACCCGGCTCAGTTCAGTGGGGATCGGCAGCGGCACGATGCTGTGTTTCAGCAGGCGCGAGACGACACCGGTGCGCACCGCGCCTTCGAATTCTCCCGCGATAGAGGGAAAGCGAAAAGCGGTTTCGTGCGGCACACCGTCCACACCCCGGATGTAACTGCCGGCGATGCCCGCGCGCGTGTCGTTCTGCAGCGCCTTCAGCAACGCCCGGATAGCGCCGGGCTCCGGCCAGGCGTCGGAATTGAGAATATAGTAGAAATCAGGCACCGCACCGTTGCTCAGCCCGTGACGGATGCCAATGTTGTTACCCGCACCGAAGCCGCCATTGCGCCCCGACTGTTTCAGCCTGACGCGCCCCTCAGCGCCCCAGCCATTACGCTCGATCGCATCGGAAATCAGCGCGCAGCTGTCATCGCCGGAATCATTGTCGACCACGATGATCTCGCCCTTGATGTCGCGCATTTCGCGCAGGGCGGCGGCGGTGGCCTTGATGGTCATTTCGGGCGTGCGGTAGTTCAGCACGATGGTCAGGACGGTGGGTTCGGTCATCGCGATCACTCTGCAGCTGTGTAACGCGCCCAATCGGGCGCTGGCGTATCATCATGGGGCGTTCCGGCAGGGTCCGAGGACTCGACCATCAAGGCATCAGCAGCGCGAGCCAGCGCGCCCAGATGCTTGGCCAAAACGCTGACATTGGGCACCAGCACCATGCTGTCATGATCGCCCGGCACTTCGATCACCTGTGTGCGCGGCGCGTGCTGGGTCCATTGATTGTCGGCAAACACGTATTCGCGCGCGGCGCTGACCCAATTGCCGTTCGACACTTTCCAATGCCGGTCGAGCTTCGGTCGGAAGAGCGTCAGCGGTCCGTGCCAGGGTTTGACCTGATACGCGGCAACGGCCTGACGAAACGCCGCTTCGATTTCGGCGTTGTTGAAACTGCCGGTATCGCCCACGCTCGCAGGGTGATCGCCGCGCCGCTTGGCCAGTTCCCAGGCGATCCGGGATTTGGCCCAGTCCAGCAGGTAACCCGGCCCCTTGCGGCGCAGTTCGGCCAGTTTGATCAGGGCCTTGTCGCGGCGGCTCAAGGCCGGACGCACCGGCAATGGCGTGTCCAGCATCGCCAGAAGCCGTACCTCCTGCCCCGCATCTTTCAACTGTTGGGCCATTTCAAGCGCGGTGATCCCGCCACCCGAAAATCCCCCAATGTAGTACGGGCCGTCCGGCTGAACATTGCGGATCTCGGCGATGTAGTCACGGGCCGCCTCTGCGATGGTCGCATGTGGCGCCTCGTCGCCAATCAGCCCGCGCGCCTGCAAGCCCCAGATGGGCCGTTCGCGCCCCATCAGCAGGGCCAGATGCCGCAGGTTCAGAACGTTGCCGAACATGCCCGCCACGATGAAAAACGGTGTCTTGCCGCCGGACATATCGGGATGCAATGCCACCAGATGACGGCGGACCGGCGCTGCGGGGGTGGCCTTGTCTGCGCCTTGCGGCCCGTCCTCGGCCGCCACATCCCTCCCGGTCTCTGCCGCGATCCTCTGGGCCAGCGCGGCAACCGTCGGGGCCTCGAACAGCACTGAAATCGGAAATTGCACGCCGTAGTCGCGCTTGACCTGAGCAAAGAACCGCACCGCCAGCAGTGAATGCCCGCCGAGATCAAAGAAACTGTCGTCGGCCCCGACTTCCGCCACCCCCAGCAGACCTGACCAGACGGCCGCCAGCGCGGTCTCGATCCCCGGTGCGGGTTCGACGAATGCGCTGTCCAGATCGGGCCGCTCAAAGCTGGTGCCGCCCTGCGTGCTTACGGTGTCCTGCTGGCCTGCCTGATCGATCAACGCGGGCAGGTTCAGCGACGAGATGACAATCTGGCTCTGCCCCAGGGCAATCGCCCGGCGCAGCGCCTCCGGCCCCTCTTCGGCGCGGATACCCAGCGAGATATTATGCATCAGACGCGCCTCGGCAGGCGACAGCGGCGCCACCTCGGCACCCGCATCATCGAATTGCACATCGCGTGCGGCCAGTGCAGGCATCCCGGTCAGCGCCGAATTATCGAGGCGGCGCATCTGGAACGCGCGGATATCGGCAACAACCTTGCCCTCTGGCGTCGCCACAGAAATGTCGAAGATCGCGGTGCCGCCCTCTGCCGCCGGGTTCAGTCGGACCCAACTGATCAGTTGCGCGGGAAGTGGCGCATAAAGCCGCACCATCCCGTAGCCCGCAGGCACCCAGAGTTGCGCCGGATCATAGGCACGGTGCAGCGCAATTGCCCAGCCGGTCGCCAGATCCATCAAGGCCGGATGTGCGAGGTACCCCGCCACCAGATCACCCTGCGCCGCATCGGGCAGCGACAGATGTGCAATGCCTTCGCCCTCGCCAAAGCGCGCCTCGGTCACAACCCGCCAGCGCGGGCCGAAATCGAGATGCGCCTCTTGCGGCGAGACGAAAGGTGCGGGTGCCACATCCCCGCACCGCGCGGTGATAGCGTCGGTTTCGATGGCGGGTGCAGACCCGTTGAGCGGCACCAGCCGCGCCTCTGCCGTCTGGACCGTGCCGCTACGGCCATCGAGGGTAACGCCGCCGCGCAGCTCCAACCGTCGCTCTGACGCATCGCCGCTCAGGGTAAGGGTGATCCGCCGCGTTCCGCCTTCGGCCACATCCATGGGGCGCAGGAAATAAAGATCGCTGATCTCGAACGGGGTCCAGCCCTGTGGCCCGGCCATTGTTTCTGCGGCCAGTTCGATCACACCGGTGCCGGGCAGCAGAATCTGGCCCGTACGGGTGCGGTGTTCGGCCAGCACCCAGTCATCCGTTGCCGACAGCGTGGCGCTAAAATGCTGCCTGTCGTCGGCATCGGTCCACGTTTCGTCGAGCAGCGGCGCGTCCAGCGCTCGGGCCTCGGGTTCCTCCGCCGCGCCCAGTCGGGCCGCCATCGCCTGTGCCGCCATGCCGGTATCGCTCCACACTCCCCAGTCGACCGCCACAACGCGGGTCTGGCCACCGCTTCGGGCGGCGGCATAGGCGTCGAGATATGCATTGGCTGCCACATAGTCGATCTGACCTGCGGGCTGTGTCCATGTGCTGGTGGAGGAAAACAACACCATCAATTCGATACTGCCGTCGGGAAACACCGCATCCAGCACCCGCAAGCCGCCCATCTTGGGGGCAAAGACACCCGCGACGCTGGCGGCGTCCTTGGTCAGAATCGGCGCGTCGTCGATGCTGCCAGCGGCATGGATGATGCCTGTCAGCGGGCCGAAACGCGCGGCGATATCATCTGCAACACCTTCCATCTGGCTGATATCGGTCACATCCGCCTGTGCGATCATCACCTGCCCGCCAAGCGCCTCGATCTCGCGCAGCGCAGCGATCCTGCGGCCTGTGCGGCTATCGGCGGCGTGCCTGTCCCAATCGGCACGTGCAGGCACGGCGCCGCGCGACAAAAGCACGATGTTGGCCTGAAAATTCTCGGCCAGATCGCGTGCGACACTCAACCCGATCCCACCAAAACCGCCGGTGATCAGGTAAGTCCCGCCCGGTCGGAAACCCGGCGCAGCCGCAGCCGCATCCAACGCAACCGGCTTGACCGAGCGCACCAACCGCTTGGCCCCACGCAGGGCTACAACGTGGTTTTCGGGCTCTGCCAGCAGATCCTCCAAGAGCCGCTCTGTAAGGGAGTGCTGCACGCCGATATCGTCGCTTTTGCGAGAAAACAGGCTGCCCCGCGCAGGGGGGGGCGGTAATTCGATATCCAGCAGCGAAGCGGTGACACCGGGAAATTCTCGCGGGATCACACCTACGGGGCCCAGAACGCAGGCTTTCTCGGGGGTGGGCAATGGCTCATCACGCACCTGAACCGCGCCATTGCTGACCACGTCCAGATGGCAGGGCTGCGGCAACTCTGCCCCACCCATCGCCTGCGCCAGATGCATCAGGCTGAGAAAACCGTGCTCGACATTCCGGTCGTAGAAGCTGCTGCCGGGGCGGTGCGTCGAATCCGCCGTTACCAGCCAGAAATGTGCAATCCGCTCCGGCAAACGGCCATCGGCAGCCAATGCAGCCAAGAGCGCCTCGTATCCTTCCGCCCCCTGTTCGGGCGACAAGATAAAGGCTTCCTCTCCACGCCGCTGGAAGCTGTCGCCCGACCGCACGGTGCTGACGCTATGCCCAGCCGCGCGCAGTGCCGCGATGACAGGCGCGGCGATACCCGCGTCATCCTCGAAAAACAGCCAGTTCTGCGGTGTCCCCAGATCCTCGGTCACGTCCAGCTCACATGCGGCGAGGCTGGGCTTCCACACCGGGCGGTAGCCCCATTCGCGCATATCCTCGGATCGGGCCAACGCCGGTTCGGCTACCTGCGCGGCCTTGCCGGGTTCGATGAAATAGCGGCTGCGCTGGAACTGATAGGTGGGCAGTACAACGGTGTTGCGCCGCGCCTCGCCCCAGATCTGGCCCCAGTCCGCCTCGATCCCGCAGGCCCAAAGCCGCCCGATCACACCCAGAAAATAGGCATCGTCGGCGATCTGTTGATCCGGGTGGCGCAGTGTGCTGACCACCTGCCCCGGTTTCAGCGCATCGCTCATCTGCGCCAATGAGCTCAGCGCCTTGCCCGGGCCGACCTCGATGAACACGCGGTCGGATCGCGCGCCGAGCATGTCGATGCAATCGGCGAAATGCACCGTGTTGCGCAACTGCTGAACCCAGTATTCGGGATCGGTCGCCTGCGCATCGGTGATCATCGCTCCGGTCCGGTTCGACGCAAAGGGAATGCTGGGCGCGCTCAACTTCAGTTTTTGCAGGAAGCTGCGGAAATCGCTCAGAATGGGGTCGAGCATGCGCGAATGCGCCGCGATATCGATGGCGATGCGGCTGTAGTCGATGCCGCCGGCCTCAAGCCGCGTCTGTAGCGCTTGCAGCCGATCCTGCGGGCCGGAAACCGCACAAAGGCCCGGCGCATTCACGCTGGCCATGTCCAGATCATCGCCGAGCATCGGCTCAAGCTCTGCACGCGACAACGAGACGCTCAACATGCCGCCCGCGGGCACGGTGTCAAAGAGCCGCCCGCGCAGCAACACCAGGTCGATGCAATCCTCAAACCCGATCACCCCGGCAAGACAGGCCGCGGTGTTTTCGCCCATCGAATGCCCAACCAGTGCCGCCGGGCGCACGCCCCAGCTGATCCAGAGCTGGGCCAGCGCGTATTCAGTGATCATGATCAGCGGCAGTTGCACCGACGGTTTTTTCAGCGTCGCGGCGGCGGTGGCCTCTTCCCCCGCTTCGGGCAGCCAGAGCGCGCGGATGTCATAATCCAGCTGCGGCTCCAGATGCGCCAGCCCCCGGTCCATCCATTCGGCAAAGACCGGCTCTGTCTCGTAGAGATCGCGGGCCATGCCGGGATATTGTGCCCCGCCACCGGGGAACATGAACACCGCCTCTGGCGCGTCACCCAACCGCTCATGCGTAAAGACACGTTGCAGGTCGCCCGCCTCCAGCAGAGTCGCGGCCTCTTCGGCGGTTTCGGCCACCAGCACGCGGCGTTTGTCGAACCCGTGACGCCCCTCTTTCAGCGTCCAGGCCACATCGGCCAGAGGCTGATCAGGATTGGCGCGCAGATGTGCGGCAAGGGCTGCGGCGTTTGCGTCCAGCGCCGCCTTGCTACGGGCGGACACACAGAGCACCTGGAACGGAAAGTCAGACTCGTCCGACGCGGCGCGTTCCGGGGCCTGCTCCAGCACCACATGCGCATTGGTGCCGCCGACGCCCAGCGAATTGACCGCCGCCCGGCGCGGGTGAGGACCTGCGGGCCAGTCACTGAGAGTGGCGTTCACATGGAACGGGCTATCCTCGAATTCGATCGCCGGGTTCGGCGCCTCATAGCCCAGGCTGGGCGGGATTTGCGCGTGGTGCAGCGACAGCGCCGTCTTGATCACACTGACGACGCCCGCCGCCGTGTCGAGATGGCCGATATTGGTCTTGACCGACCCGATGCCGCAGAACCCGCTGGCGTCGGTCTGGCTGCGATAGGCCTCGGTCAGCGCCGCCACCTCGATCGGGTCGCCCAGATAGGTGCCTGTGCCGTGGCATTCGACATAGCCGATGCTTTCGGCAGGTACGCCAGCATCTTCCATTGCGGCGCGCACAGCGGCGGCCTGACCATCGACGGAGGGGGCCAGATACCCGGCTTTGGCCCCTCCATCATTGTTGATCGCCGAGCCCTTGATCACCGCCCATATCTGATCACCATCGGCGACCGCATTCTCCAGCCGCCGCAGCGCAACCGCACCCGCGCCGCTGCCAAAAACGGTGCCTTGCGCGCGTTGGTCGAAGGCGTGGCAATGCCCATCAGGCGAAAGGATCTCGTTTTCCTTGAAGAGATAGCCACGCCCCTGCGGCAGTTCGATGGTCACTCCGCCCGCCAGCGCCATGTCACATTCGCCGTTCATCAACGCCTGACGCGCATAATGGATCGCCACCAACGATGTCGAACACGCGGTCTGCATGTTCACGCTCGGCCCCTTGAGGTCGAAAATATGGCTGACCCGCGTGCTGAGGAAATCCTTGTCGTTGCCGGTATGGCGCAGCAGGAACATGCCCACATCATCCACCAGATCTGGGTTCGAGCAGATGTTGAAATAGAAATAGCTGCCCATGCCGCACCCTGCGTAGACGCCGATACGTCCGGGGAACTGCGCGGGTGTGCGTCCGGCCTGCTCCATCGCCTGCCAACTGACTTCCAGGAACTTGCGGTGCTGCGGATCAAGGATCGCCGCCTCCTTGGGGCCGAAGCCAAAGAATTCCGCATCAAAGGTGTCGAACCCGTCCAGCCTTGCCGCCACCGGCACGTAATTCTTCTGGCGCATCCGCGCGGGCGATTCACCGGCCGCCAGCAGCGCCTCTTCGTCCTGCACCTCGATGCTCTCGACCCCGTCGCGCAGGTTTTGCCAGAACGCGGCAACATCGGCCGCCCCAGGCACAGTCAGCGCCATGCCGACGATTGCAATATCACCGGACATCTTGTTCGGGGTGGGCAGGGTCATGGCAGATGTCGAAGCTCCACAGGATACAAAACACGGCTGTCTGGCTGCCAATGTACTATCAAAGCCGGGAAAAATCACGAAGCAATGCAAATTCTGTTAGTTTAAGTTTTCACCTTAAAACTTTGCTTTATTTATATTTTTCACGACCACGTAAAGAATGTAGTTGATCTGTTTCAGGCGACAAACCGCAAGCGGGAAACAAATTGGTCACGTTTCTTGAACAATCCCCCGGTCGCCGGTGATTCTGTGCAATTCCCTGACCTTGGCCCCCGGCCTTGCCCTGACGGTTGTTTCAGAGTGGCGTCCGGCTGCGCTTGACCGGCGCGCCCATCACCGTTCGACGGGTTGGCGCGGGCTGCGGCGCCCGCCTTGGCTTTGATACACTCAACCGCTCGCTGCACCCCAAGATCGCGCCGGCGATCAGCCATGTGTAGGGCGTCAGGATCGCGTTCAGCAACATGTCGATCAGCGTGATCGCCAGCAACAGCGCCAGCGGCGCCACATAGAGCGGGACGTCGCGCACAGGGGTCATACGCAGTGACCACCACAACAGGATCAAGGGCCCGCCCAGCAGGCCCATCTGGCTGATATACCCCACCCAGCCAAACGTGCCAAAGACGATGATCCAAGAGCCATCCGGGATGCTGAGGATCTGACCGGTCTGCATGTCATGCACCAGGTTACGGCCCCAGCCGCCCCAGCCAAACAGCCACTTTTCATGGGCGCGCTCCAGCAGGGCTTCTTCATTGTCAAAGCGGTAGCCGAGCGATTGCGCCCGGTCCGGGTTGAAAGCTTCGGCCTGTTTCAGGATCGCATCAAGGGGGATCAATCCCTGCTCGCGCAACATCGGGTAGATCACCGCGATCAGCGCAAAGATCAGCGCGATGCGTATCTGCACCTTGGCATTGGTGATCAGCAGCAGCGCCCCCAGCGACAGCGCATAGAGCATCGAGGCGAGGCTCTTGCACAGCACCAGCAGCACCAACAGGTAAACGGCAAAGGCGTAGAACCTGACCCGCTCGCTGCCGTCTGCCTGCCGTCCCAGCGCCAGCGCTGCCATCGCGGCACTCATCACGAAGAACGCCAGCCACAATGCGTGCGGCAGGAACACCAGAGGACGGAACCCGCCGTCGCGCATCATCTGCTCGAAACTGTGCTGGAAGAAGCCATAGGTCCAGATATTTATCTGCGGGCTCAGGCGGATTTCGATCAGCGCCGGAATCGAATAGACCAGCGCACCGATCACCAGCGCATAGAGCAGCTCACGAAGGCCCGTATCCGTGGACAGGTAGTTGCGCGCGAGGAAAAACGGCAGCACCACGATGATCTGGTTTATCACGACCGACAGCAGGTCACGCAGGCCCAAGCCCGGCAGCGAGGCGGTGGAAAACACGATGGGCGCGGTCTCTCCCAACAGGGTGAAAACGATCGCGTCGCCATTGGTCAGAACCGTCGGCACCACCCCGATCACGAACCCCGTCAGCAACAGACGCATTGTCCAGTTGCGGGGCCAGATGGTGACAGGTTTCTTCAGGACGAATACGCACAGGACAAAGGCACAGATATTCGGGATCGACGTCTTGGTCATGTCCGGGACCAGCGGCAGATCGAATTTGGCCACTTGCGGCAGCAGCAAATAGCCGCCGAGAATGCTCCAGATGATCGCCCTCTCCAGCGACACCCGCCGAAACAGGAAGACGCAGACCGCCGGCCAGATCATCAGCATCAGATAGGCAAGGGCATTGGGCATCGTGTCTGTCGGTCTGCTCTGATCATCAAGGGCCGGGCGGTCTCTTGCCGCCTTGGCCGCAACCTAGCATGGCCGAACCGCTTTGTCCCGATTTGCCGCGCATGGCGGATTTTGCTTTTCGCAGCTGCGCGCCACGGCTAAGCCTTGGGCTGGCAATCAACCAGAACGCGGAGCGCCATTTTGCAGTTTTCCACGGGCCAGAACCGGATAGAAATCAACACGCCCACCCGCGACGCGCTGGTGAACGCCGTGCGCGCGCACCTTGGGGCACGGTCCGGCTTTGCCCTGGCGACGCTGAACCTCGATCATCTGGTCAAGCTGCGCCACGATGCTGCCTTTGCCGCTGCCTATGCCGCCCAGGACATCGTGGTGGCGGATGGGCGGCCTGTGGTCTGGCTGTCGCGGCTGGCCCGGCAACCGGTAGACCTTCTGCCCGGCTCTGATCTGGTGCTGCCGCTTTGCACAGTTGCCGCGAGCGAGGGGCGCGCCATCGCGATGATCGGCAGCACCGAGACCGCACTTGGCGATGCCGCAGACCATCTGACCCGCGCGGTGCCGGGGCTGAAAGTGGCCTATACCAATGCCCCTGCGATGGGGTTCGATCCCGATGGCCCGGCGGCGGCAGAGATCCTGTGCGCGCTCGAAGCCTCGGGCGCGGGCCTGTGTTTCCTGGCGCTTGGTGCGCCCAAGCAGGAACGTCTGGCGGCGCGGGGCCGCGATCTGGCCCCGTCGGTGGGGTTTGCCTCGATTGGCGCGGGCCTCGATTTTCTGGGCGGGCACCAGCGGCGTGCACCCACCGTGGTCCGGCGGCTGGCGCTCGAATGGCTCTGGCGCGCACTCAGCAGCCCGCGCCGGATGGTGCCACGCTATGCGCGCTGTTTCGCAATTCTGCCAGCGTTGACAGTGCAGGCGTTGCGGCAGCGCCGACGCGGCTGACAGCCCGGCGCTCCCTTTCGGCGTGGATAGGCGGCAAGGCACCGGCCTACCCTGTTCACCGCATCGAATGCCGCCCCATCACTTATATTCGATCAGTGCCGATTTCCGGCCCATCAGACGACCCAGATAGTATCCGAGCGCGCCCTGCGCCTCGGCAAATTTACCTAGCACCGTGAAAAACGCCCAGTCCCAGCCGCCGCCCGGCCGCAGGCCCAGCCGGATCACCTGCAGCGGATAGATCAGGAACAGCCAGAGAGCGTGCGCGTTCACGAACGCCAGCGCAACAATCGCCAAGGGCAGCACTGCCCCCCAGAGCAGTGCGCGCCGTGTCTCGGCCACCCAATGCCGTTCCGGGCCGCTTCCGTGCAATGCGGCCCCCTCGGCATAGGCATGCCCTGCCCGTCTGGACCGCCGCCACCACTGGCCCAGCCGCGTGATCGCCGCATCGTGCAGCGTCATCTCTGCATCTATGCGCCAGATCTGCCAGCCCGCCCGGCGCAGGCGCAGGCACAGTTCCGGCTCTTCGCCCGCGATCAGGCCCGGGTTGAAGCCGCCCACGGCACGCAACGCCGCCCGACGCATCAACGCGTCGCCACCGCACGCCTTGACCTCGCCTGCGGGCCCTGCCCATTCGCGGTCGATCAGGCGGTTGTAGACGCTGGCTTGTGGCGCAATCTCGCGTCGCCGCCCGCATACCACCGCGCAGCCCGGGTGCTCTGTCAGATGCAGCGCGGCCTGATACAGCCAATCCGGCTGCACCCGACAATCGCCATCAACCAGCATCACCAACCCATCGCCATCCAGCCGTGCCAGCCCCGCGTTGCGGGCCCGCGCGGCGGTAAAGGGCTGCTCCAGGTCGAGTAACACCACTTCGGCGCGCGCCGCCTGGGCTATTGCGATACTGTCATCGGTCGATCCGCTGTCAACATAGACCAGCCTCCGCACCTGCCCCCGAAGCGAGCCCAGACACGCCTTCAGTCGCGCACCCTCGTTGCGCCCGATCACCACCGCATCAACGGGCGGCAGGTCAGCAAGTTGTTCCGTCATAGCTGCAGCACCGGTGCCATCTGATCGACGAACCGAGCCGAGCGCGCATAGTCGCGCAAAAGCTCGAACGCCGCTGCGCTGATCCTCGCCCTCGCCGCGTCATCCCGCAAGAGCCAATCAACCTTCTCGGCGAAATCGCTCAGGTCCCATGCGACGGGCACATAGGTTTCTCCGGCTACGAAAATATCCGGATCAGTCGCCACATGGCTCATGTCCTGTTTGAGCAGAACCGCCCCCGTCATCACCGCCTCGTAGTCGCGCCAGCAGACCTCACCATAACCAAACGGGCTGAAACATATCTTCGAGGCGCGCAACTCGCGCAAAAAGAGGTCGTGGCGAATGCCCGTTCCGGTCACGCTGCGAACGCCCTTCAGCACCGCTACCGCATCGGCACAGCCCTGCCGCATGGCGCGGTACCACGGCGTACCCTCCACCGCGATCCGTGCATGCAGATCAACCGGCCGTGCCCCCTGTGGCAACGCGCCCTTGTCAAAGACCGGCAGCATGAAATCGGCTGTGGCAAAGGACGGCCCGAGATGCAGAATATCCCAAAAACCTACCGGAATATCAAATCTTTGCACCGCGTGGTTCAGGTCAAGATTGCGACCATAGTAATCCATCAATGTCGTGTCGCCAAAGGTCGGCCGGTCATAGCGCGCGCGATCCACCAACAGGTGTTTGGTCAGGTATCCATCCACATAGGGTGCTACACGCGCGGCCATGCGCAGATCGGTGGGCGCAAACCAATCCATGTAGACCAGCCGCGCACCCGGATTGCGCGTGCGGATCAGTGACATGTGCCGCTCCAGATCCGCATCCGATATGTCAAAATTCGATTGGTAACAGACGGTTGTCGCGCCTTCTGGATGTTCCTCCTGCGGGCCGTACTCCTCCATCACCACCTCACGGATATCCGCATCATACTGATCGCGAAACCGGTCGGCATAGTAGTGAAACGGAAAATACTGGCTCTGCGGAATACGATGATCGACCGCCAAGAGCAAAACGCGGTGCTTGGCGCTCGCATCAAACGGGCGCTGAAACGCCCCCTTGCGCCGCCGCGCATAGCGCATCGCACCCAGACGGCGGGTGATCCGCTCCAAAGTCATAGCGCGTCCGAAACCAGCCGCGTCGGCCGGTCCCGCTCCAACCGTGCGGCCAGTTGCTGCAACAAGCGCGCACGCTCCGCGTCCAACCCATCCAGACAGGCGGCGTGCAGGCGGTACATCATGTCCGGGCTGCGGCGCAGTTCATTTGGCTCACCGACAAACGCACGCGCCCCGCCTGGCACACTCCCAAGCTTGCGGGTGATCCGCCATACATCCGCGGCACTGCGCAGCTTGTGCCGCAGCGATCCAGCCTGCCGCGGCGGTGCCGTGAAGCCTTCGGCAAACGGGATATCGGCATAATCCGGATAGGCCCGCGCGATCACGTCATTGTGCAGCTGCTGGTCCTTCGTGACCGCATAGGGAAGCGACAGGCAAAAATTTGCAAACGCCTCATCCAGATAGGGACAAAATACTATTTCTGTTTTTGAAAGAATGGCTTGCGGAACAAAGTTTATCTCTCGCCTTGTGCGGTGATATAGCCAAAACACTTGATACGGGTCCGGCGCATCCGCGTACTCGGCCACCGAGCGGCCGATATAATCCAGCACCTCTTCGTCCATCCCCGGCGAATAGAGCGGCCCCGCGCCCTGCCCCCAATGCTCCTTCGAGACGACCCGCCCGTGCCCCTGGACCAGACCGCGGGCGATGCCCACATAGTCATCGGCATGTGCCAGACGGTAGAACCGGTCCGCATCTCCGTCAGGGTTGGTCAGGATATCTCCCGCGATCCCGTCAAAGGCGGCACCCTCCCGCTCCATTACATAATCGTGCAGCGGCATCATCTGGGCGTGTTCCTCGGCGCACAGACTGGTCATCACGATGGCACGCATTCCGTCGGCCAGGCGCGGACGGGCATGGCCCAGCACATCGTGGCGCACACCCGCGCGGGTCGCGAGCGCGCGGGCGGCCAGCGCCTCGGCGTTCATGACGCCGCCATTGTGGTGGAAGGTGACGCAAGCATCCGGCCGACGCCCCTGATGCAGCATTTCCAGCAGGATATGGCGCGAATCCCGACCACCACTGAGCGGCAGGGTCAGCGGCCCGTCCCAGCCCGCCAGAATGCGGCGCATCGCCGCGCGGAAATGCTCCGTCATGCCC
>Ga0209344_10001406_pt1 | contig 31574 bp, 25 predicted proteins | sample Cruoilmetagenom6_FD_187293 | JGI IMG/M metagenome (GOLD analysis project Ga0209344, IMG submission 187293) | Oil polluted marine microbial communities from Coal Oil Point, Santa Barbara, California, USA - Santa Barbara Oil Seep Sample 6 (SPAdes)... | ecosystem: Environmental > Aquatic > Marine...
CTGCACTGTCGAATTTGAAATAGAACGGCCAATCAAAACTGGTGTCTTCATTGCGATAAACCATCACGCTGCCATCAGGCATGACCGTGTCGATAAAACGCACATCGCGCGACGGCAATTTAGTCGTGCCCGCATCGGGGCTTGCCCAGAAAATACTGTTGGATCCGAAATCTTGGCGTTTTTCATAAGCATCGATAATGCGCACAATATCGCGTTGCGGCAGGACATAATGAAACACCGCGACGACTAGGACAACCGATAGTGTCGTTACAATCCATTTAATCCAGCGCATTACTTCACCCTTATACCAAGTTTCACCTTTATATGGTGATTTAGGCAGGTCTTACCAGACGTATACGGTTTAATTATTTAGGGTATTCATACCTCGTTAAGATTTATTGCTTAATTCTGAATAATGGTTAACGAAGTCGCCCAACAGTTATTACCCCACCCGCTTTCGCTTGTTTATGGTGATTTGTCTGAAAGGTATGATTTATTCGTCGCGGACAGGTCACGCATCTTGATTGCCACGGTGGCACCCAATCATACAGTGGGTACGGTATGTCATATCCATGCCAGTAAACAGATCACGGTTCTCTACGGTTATGCCGAAATAGAGCTTTCGGATAAATCCATCGCGCTTTTTGAAGGACAATCTGCGCATGTCCCGAACGGCACTGCGCATAGGATCGTCAATCTTGGAAAAATCCCGCTAAAATACGTGGAAATCCGTACTGGCCCATATGTTAAAGATGACGATCGGTTCGGCTGATCAAAAAAAGCTGCCATTTATGTTGCACCTGCGAAGGGAATGTGTCACGCATGTGAAAATTCTGTAAATATAACGTAAAAGGGTGCTAACATGCTCGACGATACAAACCTAAGTTCAATCCTGAAAGACCCAAATCTGCTGCGCACTCAGGCCTATGTGGCAGGCGAATGGGTGGATGCCAAAGATGGGGCTACTTTTGAAGTAACAAACCCTGCGCGCGGTGATATTTTGGCGCATTTGCCTGATTTGCAAGTCGAAGATGCGACATTCGCCATTGAAGCCGCCGCCAAAGCCCAAAAAGAATGGGCATCCTGGACAGGCAAGGAACGCTCTGCTGTAATCCGTAAAATGTTTGAACTGATGGTTGCGCATGCCGATGATCTTGGGGCCATTCTAACTGCGGAAATGGGCAAACCTTTTGCCGAAGCACGTGGTGAAATCCTATATGCCGCCAGTTTTTTCGAATGGTTCGGGGAAGAGGCGAAACGGGTTTATGGTGAAACCATCCCCGGCCACCAACGCGACAAACGCATCACGGTTCTAAAGCAACCCGTGGGTGTTGTGGCTTCAATCACGCCGTGGAATTTCCCGTCGGCCATGATTACCCGCAAACTTGGCCCTGCGCTGGCTTCAGGTTGTGCGTTCGTTGCACGCCCTGCCAAGCAAACACCGCTTTCCGCGTTGGCAATCGCTGCAATTGCAGACCGGGCAGGCCTGCCGAAAGGCGTTTTCAGTGTGTTGACATCATCACGCGCACGGCCCATCGGAGCAGAGTTCTGCACCAATCCGCATGTACGCAAACTAACCTTCACGGGCTCCACAGAAGTTGGCCGTGTTTTGATGAAACAGTGTTCCGACAAGATTATGAAACTGTCACTGGAATTGGGTGGCAATGCACCGTTTATCGTGTTTGACGATGCTGATCTGGATGCGGCTGTTGAAGGGGCGATGATCTCTAAATACCGCAATAACGGGCAAACCTGTGTCTGTGCTAACCGTATTTACGTGCAAGAAGGTGTTTATGATGCATTCGCTGAAAAATTGGCGATTGCCGTCGGAAATATGAAAGTCGGCGACGGCTTGGAAGATGGTGTTATTGCGGGCCCGTTGATCGATATGGCCGGTGTGGAAAAGGTAGAAGAACATATCGCGGATGCAACGGCAAAAGGGGCCAAGGTTATTACAGGCGGCAAACGTCATGCGCTTGGCGGTACGTTCTTTGAACCGACGATTTTGACAGGTGTTACATCCGACATGGTCGTCACGGAAGACGAAACATTCGGCCCTGTCGCCCCACTGTTCAGTTTCAAGACCGAAGAAGAGGTCGTGGCGGCCGCCAATGACACGATCTACGGCCTAGCCTCTTACTTTTATTCCAATGACCTGAACCGCGTCACCCGTGTGCAAGAAGCATTGGAATACGGCATGGTCGGTGTGAACACTGGCTTGATTTCAACCGAAGTCGCGCCCTTTGGCGGGGTGAAACAATCCGGTTTGGGTCGCGAAGGATCGCACCACGGCATGGATGATTACATGGAAATGAAATACATCTGCACGTCAGTGAAAACCACGGCTTAAACGAACATCGTGGCCGTAATTTAGCAGTTGGATAAACTGGCCAAATTGCGGCGGTAACCAAAGTAACCGGTAGGGTGGGCACCACGCTCACCCTTTCGCCCTTATCCGGTCGCTGTGTAGATGGTATAGCCGCAAGGCTGCTGTGGCCAAGAATATTTACTGAAAACACCGCGATGTTTTCCAGCTGACAAATTGATAGGGGTTTTCGCAGTTCATTACATACCTGTTTCAGGCGATTTATCCCAGTGCGGATTTTGCTGCTGTCACCAATGCATGATGAATTGACGCGGCTGTTGATCGTGGCCCGTAGACGCTGAAATATGCATGTGTGCGGCACATTACAAAACATCCCGAATGCTCTAAACTTGTGCGTGAAACCGTGCCCTTAGTCATGGCGCGTGTATCCAGAATGCACAGCCGTTCGAACACGTCTGAACAGCCCGCGCCCTGCACGTCAAACCGCACCCAACCGTCGGTTTGTTCGGTTACCGAAGCGGTCCGTTTCAGTGCATCTGCAAGCGTGTCCGCAAGCGTTTCATTGTCTGCAATCGGGGCCTCTACAAAGTATTGATTCGGCCCGGTCCAGAACACTGTAATCCCATCTTTTCCGTTGCTTTTCGATGGCTTTGGCAGGGCCATTCCCATCGTTTTTTTAAACGCGGTTGCCAGCGGCCTTTCCTTGCCCATACGGGTCGCGACAGATGCAATGGCCCAGTCGGGGCATTCGGTGATCGTCAGCCCGTGGACGGTGTCCACTTGTGCTTCGCTTCCGCCCAACGCGGTGATGGTTTTAAGACTATGCACGCAGTCGCTCCCCTTCCGGATCAAAGAAGTGCATACTGACCACTTCCAGTAAAACCTCTTGTTTATTCAACGGGTTAACCGCGCGGATAATCTCACCTATCCGGTTGCCGCCATCCTTCAAAAATCCCAGCCCGATAGAGCTTTTCAAGATCGGAGAATAAGCTGCCGACGTGATGTAACCCTGATCGGTTTTTGCATTCACGAGGCCGGTTTTAGCCATCAAATGCGATCCTGCGACCACGGGTTCCGATGCGTTAACAGGCTTCAGTCCAACCTGCATTAATGCGTCCGGTTCATTCAACCCCACGCGCTCAGACAAGATTGATCCGATGCTGTCCTTTTTCTTCGAAACCATACGGCCCATGCCAAGGTTCAACGCTGTGGTTGTCCCGTTCAATTCATTGCCCGTCGCGTGGCCCTTTTCGATGCGCATAACGCCCAAGGCTTCGGTGCCGTAAGGTGTTGCGTCAAACTCTTTGCCCATCTCCATAAGTTTGCGCATCAACGCGTCACCATAGCGTGTGGGAACCGCAATTTCGAAGGCCAGCTCGCCTGAAAAAGAGATTCGGAAAAGCCGCGCCCGCAAACCACCGCAAATGGTAATGCTGCCACATCCCATGAATGGAAATGCATCGTTCGATATATCAAACTCAGGATCGACAACCTTCTGCAACAACTTACGCGCATTTGGCCCCGCCACCGCATATTGCGCCCAACTTTCCGTTGTGGAAATCAGTTGTACATCCAGATCGGGCCACAGGCATTGGCGGCAAAATTCCATGTGTCTATAAACACTTACGGCATTTGCCGTGGTGGTGGTTACAACGAAATGATCGTCTGCCAAACGTGCCGCTGTGCCGTCGTCCATGACAATGCCGTCTTCGCGCAGCATCAGACCGTAACGGGTTTTTCCGACTGCGAGTTTTGCAAACCCATTGCAGTAAATCCTGTTTAGATAAGTCGCGGCATCGGCCCCTTGCACATCGATTTTACCCAGCGTGGTCACGTCACAAATACCAACTGATTTGCGGGTGGCTATAACTTCGCGATCAACCGATTGGCGCCAATGGGTTTCGCCCGCTTTCGGGAACCATTGCGCACGCAGCCAGTTGCCGACCTCGACGAAAACTGCACCCCGTTCTTCTGCCCATTTATGACTGGGGGTCTTGCGGGTGGGATGGAAGTTCTTGCCAACTGCGCGACCGCCCAAAGTGCCCATTGCAACGGGCGTATAGGGAGGGCGAAAAATAGTTGTGCCGACTTCGGGAATAGCCTTGCCGGCCAGTTCGGCCATGATCGCCAAACCGCCCATGTTCGATGTTTTGCCCTGATCGGTTGCCATGCCAAGTGTGGTGTAGCGTTTTAGGTGTTCAACAGAGCGGAAGTTTTCCTGATGCGCGAGTTTAACATCCTTCACGGTCACATCGTTTTGCTGATCCAACCACGCGCGGCCTTTACCGGTTTTGACATGCCAGAATGGTGTCAGATTGATAGGCGCATCTTCTGCCTTTGGCAGCTTGATGGAATTGGTCGAAATACCAATATCTTGTAATGTGGATATGGCGGAATTCATTCCACTTTCCAACGCGCCTGCAGTTGAAAATACACCCATTGCGGCCCCGGCAATGCTTAGGCCGTCAGGCCCGTTTTTACTGGGGATAAAAGCTGCAATTTTCGTATTCCATTCGGGGCGGCCTCTTTGATGGCTGCTGATATGAACGTTCGGGTTCCAGCCGCCGGAAACCCCCAAAGCTTCGCAATGTACATGGCGTATTGATCCGTCTGCAAGTTGTACGGTCAGTTGTTTAACCCCCAAACGACCAAGTGAGTTAACAACTTGTGCCCCTGCCAGAACCTCTGCTTGCGTAGAACCCGGCGCGTCTGCGCGCGTGTCGATAATTGCCGAGACGGCTACGCCTTTGGCTTGCAAGTCAGCCGCTGTGCGATGGCCGTCGTCATTGTTGGTGAAAACTGCCACCTGCCGTGCGGGCGTTGCCGCCCAGCGGTTGGCGTATGACCGTATGGCGCTTGCTAGCATAATGCCGGGGCGGTCGTTGTTTTCAAACGCAATGGGCCGTTCGATGGCACCTGCACATAGGATCGTACGTTTGGTGTAAATGCGCCACATGATTTGGCGCGGTTTATCAGGGGCAGGAACTGCCAGATGGTCGGATACCCGTTCCACTGCGCCGTAAATGCCGTGGTCAAATGCGCCGATAACAGTTGTGCGCGGCATAACGCGTACGTTTGGCAATGATGCAAGTTCGGCCAAAGTTGCGGTAATCCAATTAGACGCATCTGCGTCATCTAGCGCGAACGTTTCTGAATTCAAACGGCCACCACAAGCAAAATCTTCATCCGCCAGAATGATACTTGCACCAGCCCGTCCTGCAGTCAGGGCGGCGGCAAGACCTGCGGGGCCAGCACCGATAACCAACAGATCACAATGCAAAAAACCTTTGTCGTAAGCATCGGGATCATCGGCCATGGACAATGATCCAAGGCCCGCAGCTTTGCGAATGATTGGTTCGTAGACCTTTTCCCAAAACGCGGCGGGCCACATAAATGTTTTGTAGTAGAATCCTGCGGTCAAGAAGTTGGAAAAGCGGTCGTTGATTGCCATTGCATCGAATTGCAATGACGGCCAGCGATTTTGGCTGTTGGCGACAAGCCCGTCAAAAAGTTCAGCCGTGGTTGCGCGTGTGTTTGGCTCTTGCCGTGCGCCTGTACGCAGTTCCACAATCGCGTTTGGCTCTTCCGAGCCTGCGGTTAAGGGCCCACGTGGGCGGTGATATTTGAATGAACGCCCCATTAAACGCACGCCGTTCGCCAATAGGGCCGAAGAAAGTGTATCGCCTGCATATCCCTGATAGGATTTGCCGTCAAAGCTGAAATTCAAGGGCTTGCTGTGATCAATCAGCCCACCTGTTAAGCGGTTAATCTGGGTCATTTGCCGTTCCCCCTTGCACGAGCGACATCGGATGCCATTTCCACCTTTGATATTGCGTGGGTCAAGGTATTGCGGGTTACGACCAGCCAGCTGCGGTCACCCTGTTCATGGTACCACAATTCACGATGTTCGCCTGCGGGATTTTCGCGCAGGTATTGGTATTCATAGAATTGCTCAGCTGCATCGACTGCTTGCCAGTCAGGGCGGTTTAACAACGATGCGTCACCCAGATATGTGAATTCAGAGGCATCGCGTGGGCCAAGGATGGGATGGTCAATAATCATATCAGTGTAAATTGGGCTGTGCGCCCACCCCTTTTTCGTCGATCATGTAACCGCGGTGGAAGCGGTCAAGTCGATATGCGGTGGCCACTTCGTGCGGCTCGTCTTTGGCCAAAAGATGGGCATAACACCAGCCGGACGCGGGCGTGGCCTTGAAGCCGCCATAACACCAACCGCCGTTGAAATAGAGCCCGTCGATATGGGTTTTGTCGATGATGGGTGAGCCGTCCATCGACATGTCCATCACCCCACCCCACATGCGCAATAACCTTGCGCGTCCGATCATCGGCATGATTGCCATACCGCTTTCGCAAACATCTTCCACGGTCGGTAGATTACCGCGTTGGGCATAAGTGTTGTAGCCATCTATATCGCCGCCAAAGACCAGACCGCCCTTGTCGGATTGGCTGACATAGAAGTGGCCGGCACCAAAGGTAATCACACCCGGAATAATGGGCTTTAAACCTTCGGACACGAAAGCCTGCAACACATGGCTTTCAATCGGTAGGCGTATATTGGCGTGTGCCATAATCCGACTGGAAGAGCCTGCCACACAAGATCCGACTTTATTTGCCCCGATAAACCCGCGCGAAGTTTCCACCCCTTTGCAGACGCCATTTTCGATGCGCAACCCGGTAACTTCGCAATTCTGGATAATATCGACCCCGCGCTGGTCGGCGCCGCGTGCATAACCCCAAGCCACTGCGTCATGGCGTACGGTGCCGCCACGCCGTTGGGCTAACGCACCTTTGATGGGGAAGCGGGCATCATCAAAGTTCAGGAACGGAACTTCGGCACGCACCTGTTCGGCCGACAGGTATTCGGCATCTGCCCCGTTCAGGATCATTGCATTACCACGCCGAATAAACGCATCACGCTGGCCGTCGGAATGGATAAGGTTCATAATCCCGCGTTGGCTGACCATAGCGTTATAGTTGAAATCCTGTTCCAATCCTTCCCAAAGCTTCAGCGAAAATTCATAGAACGGTTCATTGCCGTCCAGCATGTAGTTTGAGCGGATAATTGTGGTGTTGCGTCCTACATTACCACCGCCGATCCAGCCTTTTTCAAGCACGGCGATATTTTTTTGACCGAACTCTTTGGCAAGGTAATAGGCTGTGGCCAGCCCATGCCCACCGCCGCCGATTATGATGATGTCATAATGCGATTTCGGTTCGGGATCACGCCATTGTGGCCCCCATCCTTTATGGCCCATTAGGGCCTCTTTGATAACTTTAAAACCTGAAAAACGCATGAAAAGTCCCCATTCGATTAAACAATACGAAAATATGCTGGCGACGTCGCCACCGAATCCGACAGCAGTAGTTTTTTATCCGACACTTGTATGTTGGTATTAAAACCTGTTTGACTTTGTCAAACGGCATTCGAGGATAATATGGGTGAACTCAAGATAAAACGTCTGGGCTTTATGATTTTTCATGGATTCCCCATGGCGTGCCTAACCTCAATGATTGAACCCTTGCGTGGTGCTAACGAGATACTTGGCCAAAAGGCGTTTTCATGGCAGTTAATTGGTGAAATAGGCACGCGGGTGACCTCTAGCGCTGACGTGGGGTTTGACCCTGACATCGCATTGGCGGACGCTAAGGATATGGATTTTCTGTTCTTGCTTGGGGCGCCGCAATCGCAGTTCGAAGACCCAAAAAACTCAAACGGAATTTTGCGCCGGTTGGTTCAGCACGGAATGTCTATAGGTGGGATCAGTGGTGGGGTTTTCCCACTGGCTCGTTCGGGGTTGCTAGATGGCTATACGAGCAGCGTGCATTGGTGTTACCGCGCAGCTTTTGAAAGCGAGTTCCCGCATATTGAAACTGTTGATGATGTAGTTTTTAGGGACCGCAATAGGGTTACTGTGTCAGGTGCGGCAGCAGGGTTTGATGCGATGTTAAATCTGATCGAGCAGGAATTGAGCGCTGAAATCATGACCGAAGTGGCCTGCTGGTTTCAACATCCTCTGGTGCGCGGGACAGGGGTGCAACAACGTATCCCAACAATACATTCCAGTAGCACCGACGATATGTTGCCCAAACCGTTGCAAAAAGCGGTACAGCTGTTTTCTGAAAGTTTCGATGAGCCGATTAGTGTTGCGCAGGTTGCGGAAATTGTTGGTTTGTCATCGCGCCAGATGGAGCGGAAGTTCAAGCAAACTACAGGGCAAAGCCCGATCAATTTCTACCGTAGCAAACGGATGAAAGCTGCACGCCAACTGGTGCTTTATTCCGGCGATAGCTTGTCACAAATTGCTTTGGCAGTTGGGTATACAACCCCATCCCAAATGATTAAATACTATAAGCAAGAATTTGGCGTTGCACCGCAAGAAGACCGCGAAAAGATTAATATGTTTCGCACCAACAAAAATGCACCCGTGCCATCTGTTTAATTGTTATTCAGAGTCGTAATTCTATGGTTTTCATCGGTTTGACAGCGTTGTAATCTGATTTGAATAGGGCGCATTTATGGCGAATATGCAGTTTAGAGATTGGATGGTAATGGCATGATAATAGCGGTGCAGATATTTTGGGGAAGCGTTATTCTGGGTATCTGTTCGGTGATCCATATTGCTATTATTGTCTGGTCGGTTTCGTTGCTTCGATTATTAGGCCCGAAGCTGACACAATATTCAGCGAAAGTGCGTATGGGTGTTATGCTAAGCAAGGCTTTTGGTTTTGTGGTTATCTCGCATACTATTCAGGTTTGGATATTGGCATCTTCATTTGTCATATCCAACGCCATTATTACAATCGGTGATGCTATTTATTTTGCCCTAACCACCTACACGACATTGGGATATGGTGATATTATTCTTGATACGGATTTTCGGGTATACGGAGCAATGGCATCGGTTACGGGGCTGTTAAATATCGGGTTAAGTACGGCGTATCTGGCAGGTCTTTTGATCAGGTTGCTGCCTTGGAAAAATATCTAAACCATATCGCCGATGAAAATATAACCGGCACCGTAAATGGTTTTGATGATCTTCGGGTTTTGTGGATCGTCTTGAAGTTTTGTACGCAAGCGTGACACCCGTACATCCATCGCGCGTTCAAAGTTGTCGCTGGCTGTGCCGCCCAGTTTTTCCAGCATATGATCGCGTGAGATCAAGCGGTTAGGGGCAGACAGGAATATTTGCAACACTTGTGCCTCTGCGAAAGACAGGCTTTGTATTTCGCCCTTGGGCGAAGTTAGAATGTGTTGATCAAAATCCGCAATCCAGCCCGAGAACTTTATAATCTGATTTGTGGGCTTGTTCATTTCAGCTTTGCTACGGCGTAATAATGCCCGTATCCGGGCGACCACTTCGGCAGCTTCAAAAGGCTTTGTGATATAATCGTCGGCGCCTAGTTCGAGCCCAACTACCTTATCTTGCACCTGCGCGCGGCCAGAGATGATGATGATCGCAGCACCACTTTCAAGTGCAAGCTTGTTGACTAGGGAAAGTCCATCTTTGTCCGGCAAGCCAAGGTCAACGATGCAAACGTGTGGCGACATTGTATTAATCGCATGTTCGAATTCGGTTGCGCGGGCAAAGCATTTTGTTTGAAATCCGGCATTTTCCAATGCAACTGATAATATTTCCCGAATTTCGTGAGAGTCGTCAAGAATAGTGACCAACTGGGATTGGTGTGTCATTGGTGGGTGCTTTCTTGAAAAACTGTTGCAAGTTGCACATCACTAAAGGGTTTGTGCAGAACCGGGAATGATTTAGATGCTTTGCGTCTTAATGGATTATCTTTGGGCAGGCCAGTGATAATGGTTATCGGTAATGTCATACCGTGGCTTCGCAGTTGCTTTGCCAAATCATAACCCGTCATTTCGCCCTTTAACATCAAATCTGAGATGATATGGGTCAGGTCTGAAATATGACTTAATTTTAATGCTTCTTCCGCGCTGTCCGCTTCCAGAACGGAATGGCCCATTTTGCGCAGGTAATCACGAATGGTTTGACGTATGTCAGTATTGTCTTCGACCAGTAAAACCAGGCCCGGCTCCACAGGAACAGCTGCATTATAAGGTATGCGCATTGATACGATTGCGCCGCCGTCTTTGTGATTTTTCACATCCACGCGACCCCCGCTGATTTTGGCAAAGTCAAATACGGTGGTTAGCCCAAGGCCGCGCCCGGCAGCCCCCTTTTTGGTTGTGAAAAAGGGGGTAAATACATTTTTTATAGCGTCTTTGCTGAAGCCTGTCCCCGTATCCCTGACAATGAATTCCAACCAGTTTTCAACGCGTCTTGCCGTAACAGAAATTGTGCCTGCATCGTGGATTGCTTCGCGTGCGTTAAGGATGAGATTAAGTAGCGCATCCTGTGTAAAACCCTGATCTAGAATGACACGTGAATTGCCAACCTGATTGTCAATATCAAGGTCTATATTATCAGGTAAGACGGCATTGCCTAAACGTGCTACACCATTGATAAGATTTATAAAATCAGTAGGATTTTGACTTAGACTACGTTTCGCATCAAGTTGTGATAAGCCATCAAGTAAGGCACCGCCACGTAGTGCCGCGGCCTTTGTTGTGGCGACGATTTCTTGAACATCTTCACGTAAGCCTTGAATGGATTCCAATTTGTTTTGCTGACCTAATATAATGGTTAGCAAGTTGGAAAAATCATGCGCTAACCCACTTGTCAGTTGTGCGGCCAATTCGCGCCTGCGAGCGTGCATTAAAGCACGTCGTGCATTGGCTTCTTCTGTAATATCCATTGATAAAAGATAGGCTCCGATGACGTTGCCCTGTTTGTCTTTGTCTGGGGTTAATGCCACGCGTACCTGTTTGCCGTGATCTTTCAACGCAAATTCAAAAGCGTTTGATTGCCCCGTCAGAGCGTTCAGAAAGCGAGGGTAAACTTCTTCATAAGCCTCAATACCCAAAGCTTCTATGAAGTGCTTGCCAAGAATGTTCTTGGGTCGATTGGGGATAACGCTGTCCAGTTTCTGATTGGTGTAGGTATAACACCCATCAACATTGACCCGTGCGATATGCGCTGGGATCATCGAGTTCGTCAAGTTGAGGCGCGATTCGGATGCAATAAGTTCGCGCTTGGCTTCTTCAAGTGCAATGACAGATGCGGTTAATTCACGGTTGATCTGAGACAATTCTTCGGAACGAGTTAGCAGTTGGTGCGATAAATCTTTTGAATGATCACGCAATAGTGCTTCCTGATTTTTGATATCTGTGATGTCAGTGTAAACCGTAACCCAACCGCCTTGGCGCAAGGGGCTGCCTTCGATTGAAATCCGGGTGCCGTTGGCGCGATCCCGTTCAATATAATGTGGCTGAAACGCCTTGGCTTGTTCGACTTTTTCGGCCACATAAGCATCAATATCCTTGACGGGGCCGTAATCCCCTTTTGAGGCAAGATAATGGATGCAATCAGCAAACGGTTTACCAATTTCGACCAGATCATCAGGAAGACTGAACATGTCCTGAAAGCGTTGATTGGATACGGCTAGTTTTAAATCTGCATCATAAATTGAAATTGCCTGTTTGATCAGGTTTAGACCCGATTGGGTCATTTGGGCTATTTCATGTGCGGTTCTTGTCATGCCTTAGTGCTAACATTCAAAAGTATTAATTGACCAGAGGTCAGAAAAACGCAGGTTGTTACAATTCGTAACATTTCAGAAATAGTTCTGCAAAACAACTGATGCAGGTTAGGCTTGAGGAATTAGCCTAGATTCGGATGATCTGGGTGCGTCGTTTATGACGTTGGGAGGACATATGACTAATACCACGACCGCCGGCGTACTGGATACGGTGCCTAGGCTTCTTGCGCGAAACGCCAAGGTCTATGCGGACAAGGCTGCCTACCGTGAAAAAGAGTATGGCATTTGGCAAAGCTGGACTTGGGCGCAGACGTCTGAGGAAATTCATGCATTGGCATTGGGTTTTCTGACGCTTGGGGTAAAAGCAGGCGATCATATTGCGATTGTCGGCCGTAACCGGCCCTATTTTTATTGGGCAATGGTTGCGGCGCAATCCGTAGGCGCAGTTCCTGTACCGCTTTATAGGGATGCTGTGGCCGAGGAAATGGCCTATGTGTTGGATCACTGTTCAGCACGATTTGTGGTGGCTGAAGATCAGGAGCAGGTTGATAAAATCATTGATGTGATGGACGATCTGAAAACCCTTGAAGGGATTGTAGCTCTTGATCAAAGCGGTATGCGAAAATATGAAAAATCGGCGCTTTTTAATTACCGTGAATTGCAACAAACGGGGCGTGATAGAGAACCTGAATTGCAAACTGAACTGGATAAACGGTTGGGTAATCAAGGCCCTGATACCACGTGTGTTATGCTTTATACTTCAGGCACTACGGGGCGTCCTAAAGGTGTGGTTTTATCAAACCGCAACATTATTGAAACCGCCAAAGGCACTTGCGAATTTGATCATCTAGTCGCGGACGACAGCGTTCTGGCATACTTACCAATGGCATGGGTAGGTGATTTTATATTCTCAATTGCGCAAGCTTATTGGAGTGGATTTTGTGTTGGGTGTCCTGAAAGCCAGGAGACCATGCAAAAAGATTTGAACGAGGTTGGCCCGACTTACTTTTTCGCGCCCCCACGCTATTTTGAAGGACTGCTGACGTCAGTGCAAATTCGCATGGAAGATGCCGGGCCGTTCAAGCGTTGGCTGTTCAAGACATTTATGGAAAATGCCAAGGATGTTGGGCCTAAATTACTGGACGGTAAACCTGTCGGACTGATTGAACGGTTGAAATACAATCTTGGTAAAATCCTGATAACAGGACCGTTGAAGAATACGCTGGGCCTAAGCCGTGTGCGTGTGGGCTACACGGCAGGTGAGGCTATTGGACCGGAACTGTTTGATTTTTACCGCTCCCTTGGGATCAATTTAAAGCAGCTTTACGGTCAAACCGAAGCTAGCGTTTTCATCACACAGCAACGTGACGGTGAAGTCCGGGCCGATACGGTTGGCACGCCGTCACCGGGAGTGGAGTTGCGCATTGATGATAGTGGTGAAGTTTTCTACCGTTCAGCCGGGTCATTTGAACGTTACTATAAAAACCCAGAAAGCACAAAAGACACCAAAGACCCGGAAGGCTGGGTTGCTACTGGGGATGCGGGTTTTATTGAAAAAGACAGTGGGCATTTGCGGATCATTGATCGCGCCAAGGATGTGGGCAAGTTGAAAGACGGTTCGATGTATGCGCCGAAGTTTGTGGAAAACAAATTGAAGTTTTTCGCCAATATTTTGGAAACTGTGGTGTTCGGGAGTGGCAAAGACAACTGTGTGGCGTTTATCAATATTGATCTGACAGCAGTGGGTAACTGGGCCGAACGAAACAATATTGCGTATTCATCTTATCAGGAATTAGCAGGGCATCCCCAAGTTTACGAAATGATCCAAGCCAATGTGGAAGAGGTGAATGCCTCTGTTGCCGAAGATGAAATGCTATCGGGTTGTCAAATAACTCGCTTCTTGATTTTGCATAAAGAGTTGGACGCCGATGATGGCGAATTGACCCGCACCCAAAAAGTGCGTCGCAATATTATCGCGGATAAATATGCTGATTTGCTGGGCGCACTTTATGATGGATCGAACAGCATCTTTACTGAAACCGAAGTGACCTATGAAGATGGCCGCAAAGGTGCAATTACAGCGACATTGGAAATTCGGGATGCGGCGACTTATGATCGTAAAAAGGTGGCGGCATGAATATGCAAGACAGTTATGTAACTGCTGACGGGCGCACTATCGGTGCCACCGTGATGGAAATGAAAAACATCACTTTACGCTTTGGCGGTGTAACCGCGATCAAGGATATTTCCTTTGATATCCGCGAAGGTGAAGTGCGTGCAATCATCGGGCCGAATGGAGCCGGTAAATCGTCAATGCTGAACGTGATCAACGGGTTTTACCATCCGCAAGAAGGTGAGGTCTGGTTCCACGGAGAACGCCGCCATGAAATGAAACCACACCAAATCGCGAAACAAGGCATTGCCCGTACATTCCAGAATATTGCGTTGTTTAAAGGTATGTCGACGCTGGATAATATCATGACGGGGCGTCTGACCCATATGAAATCCGGATTATTCTCACAAATGGCATGGTGGACTGGTGCGCAGGCCGAAGAGGTTGCAAACCGTGAGATTGTGGAAAAAGTTATCGATTTTTTGGAAATCCAAGCGATCCGAAAAACCCCCGTTGGCCGCTTGCCCTATGGGTTTCAAAAGCGGGTTGAACTGGGGCGTGCACTTGCCGCTGAGCCAAAACTACTGCTGCTTGATGAACCGATGGCGGGGATGAATGTGGAAGAAAAAGAAGACATGTCACGGTTTATTCTGGACGTGAACGATGAATTTGGCACCACAATTGCGCTGATCGAACATGATATGGGCGTGGTGATGGATATTGCTGACCGTGTCGTTGTAATGGATTACGGCAAAAAAATCGGTGATGGCACCCCAGATGAGGTGCGTAACAACCAAGACGTCATTGACGCATATTTGGGGGTGGCACATGATTGATTTTGTCCCAAAATCATCCCGCATTTTTTACGGGATCACACGCAAGTTTGCACAAGTTAAAATGAGCCCCCACAACAAGTGCAGGGTGATGCATGGCTATATCGGAGGCACTTATGTCAGCTAATTTCTATTTTGGGATTGAAGTCTTCCTGAACGGCATGATGGCCGGCGTACTTTATTCGCTTGTTGCTTTGGGCTTTGTTCTGATTTTTAAAGCGTCGGGTATTTTTAATTATGCTCAGGGGGTTATGGCTCTGTTTGCAGCGCTTACCTTGGTTGGCTTTCAAAATGGCCAAATTCCGTTTTCACATCTGATCAATGCGATTTTCGGGACAAATATCCATCATTTCGGTTGGCATATGCCGGCAATTCTTGCGATCATATTTACGCTTATAGTGATGATTTTATTCGCTTATTTGGTGGAAAAATATGTGTTGAAACACTTAGTTAATCAGGAACCTATAATTCTGTTCATGGCCACCATCGGGCTGGCCTATTTCATGGAAGGCTTTGGCGATTTAATGTGGGGGGCTGACATCAAGAAACTGGATGTGGGCCTACCCCAAGGCGGAAATGTCTGGCTGGAAGAGCAAACTGCATTTCTGGGCGGAGATGATTTCTATGGGTTTTATCTGGATAATCTGGATATGTGGGCTACGGTTTTTGCCGGACTTTTGGTGGTGTCATTGGTGTTGTTCAGTCAATATACAAAAACCGGCCGCGCATTGCGTGCGGTGGCCGACGACCACCAAGCAGCGCTTTCCGTAGGTATTTCGCTGCGCGCTATCTGGGTGATTGTTTGGTCGATCGCAGGCTTTGTTGCATTAGTTGCCGGCATCATGTGGGGATCGAAATCAGGCGTACAGTTCTCATTGTCGTTGATCGCACTTAAGGCTTTGCCAGTGCTGATGTTGGGTGGATTTACCTCTATTCCGGGTGCGATCGTCGGCGGTTTGATTATCGGTGTCGGCGAAAAGATGTTCGAGTTTTTAATCGGTGTGCCCTTCTTGGGCGGTGCCACAGAAAACTGGTTTGCTTATATGCTGGCTTTATTATTCCTTGTCTTCAGACCCCAAGGTCTGTTCGGCGAGAAGATTATTGAGAGGGTTTAAGGATGTTATATCGTGAAGCGGGTGATTTCAAAACATCCTATGCAAAAGACCAACAAACCTTTCCAATAGCGTTTGATCGCTGGGGATACTTTATAACCATTGCCTTTGCCGTTCTGGTGGTTCCATTTATATTGAATGATTACTGGAGCAATGCTGTCGTTCTGCCATTCCTGATCTATGCGATTGCTGCGATCGGGTTGAACATCTTGATAGGGTATTGCGGGCAGGTAAGTCTGGGGTCAGGTGGCTTTATGGCAGTTGGGGCATATGCAGCTTATAAGTTGATGACAGCTTTTCCTGAATTGAACATCGTTTTCGTTATTCTGTTATCGGGTGGGATAACTGCCCTTGTCGGTATGTTGTTTGGTTTGCCGAGCCTGCGGATCAAAGGGTTTTACTTAGCAGTGGCAACTTTGGCCGCACAGTTCTTTTTGGTTTGGTTGTTCAATAAAGTGCCGTGGTTTTACAACTATTCTGCCTCCGGTCAGATCAGCGCACCTGAACGCAGTCTGTTTGGTTTTGTGGTAACGGGTGCCAATGCACATCCTGCGACAAGTTACCTGTTTTGTCTTGGCTTTGTCTTTGTGATGGCATGGGTTGCGCGCAATATGACGCGCGGCGCGAATGGTCGTAAATGGATGGCAATCCGTGATATGGACATTGCCGCCGAGATTATTGGGGTTGACCCGTTGAAGGCGAAATTGACCGCATTCGGAGTGAGTTCGTTTTACATAGGCATTGCGGGGGCCTTATTATTTGCGGTCTATCTGGGGGCCGCAGAAGTGGGCGAGGCTTTTGGTATCGAAAAATCGTTCCTGATCCTGTTCATGGTTATTATTGGCGGGCTTGGATCTATTTTTGGATCGTTTGCAGGTGCTGCCTTTATGATTTTGATGCCGGTTTTGTTGAAAAATATCATGGTGGGGCAAATGGGTTGGCCTACTGATCTGGCATCGCATTTTCAGTTTGTTATTGTCGGTGGTCTGATCGTAATATTCCTGATTGTGGAACCGCACGGTTTGGCGCAACTATGGCGTCTGACGAAAGAAAAACTAAGATTGTGGCCCTTCCCACATTAGGGCCAAATACTCTGCGTCACATCTGGCGCATCACAATATGTCAACCTAAGGGAGGAAACTGACATGAAACTAACTAAACTGGCAGCAGCTGCCATTGCTGCGACAATCGCAGCAGGCCCGGTTTTGGCGGACCTTGTGTTCCCATCACTGGACTATCGGACTGGACCGTATGCGGCGAACGGTATACCGTTTGCGGATGGCTATGCGGATTATTTTGCACTAGTGAATGCACGTGACGGCGGTATTGGCGGCGTAGCAGCTAAGGTCGTTGCCTGCGAAACCGGCTATAACACTGAAAAAGGTGTGGAATGCTACGAAAGCACCAAAGGTCAGGGTGCACTTGTCTATCAACCGCTTTCAACAGGTATTACATACCAGTTGATTCCGAAAGCCACGGCTGACGGCATTCCTGTGCACTCTATGGGTTATGGTCGTACATCTGCAGCCAACGGTAAAGTGTTCCGCAATATCTTTAACTACCCTGCCAACTACTGGAATGGTGCATCCATCGCGGTCAACCATATTCTGGCAGAAGAAGGTGGTGATGTTAACGGCAAAACAATTGCGTTGGTCTATCATAACTCTGCTTACGGCAAAGAGCCGATACGCACGTTGGAAGAACTGTCTAAAAAGCATGGCTTTAAACTAAGCCTGTTGGCGGTGGATCACCCGGGTCAGGAACAAAAGTCACAGTGGCTGCAAATACGCCGCGAAAAGCCTGATTATGTTTTGATGTGGGGTTGGGGTGTGATGAACCAAGTTGCCATTCAAGAAGCTGCGAACATCCGTTTCCCGATGGATAAATTCATCGGTATTTGGTGGTCAGGGTCTGAAAATGATACGCTGCCAGCAGGCGATGGTGCTGATGGCTACAAAGCTTTGAACATGCACAATGTTGGGTCTGATTACCCGCTTTATGCTGATTTGAAAAAATATGTCTATGACGCTGGTAATGCAGCCGGTGCAGGCGACCAATCCGGTACGGTACTTTATAACCGTGGCATGTATGCAGCGATGTTGGCTGTTGAAGCGGCTAAAACTGCGCAAGAAATGCACGGGACCAAAGATATCACACCTGCGATGATGCGTGATGGCATGGAAAATCTGGTAATCGATGAAGCGAAAATGGCTGGCTTAGGCATGCCTAACTTTGGCCCGTCGTTCAGCGTTTCATGTGAAAACCACGGCGGCCCGGGTCTGGGTGCGGTTCAACAGTGGGATGCGTCTGCGAAAAAATGGGCTTTGATCACCGATTTTGGCCCGTCTGATATGGACGTAATCGGTGCATTGATTGCAGAAGACAGTGCTGCATTTGCTGCTGAAAACAACATTTCTGAAGGCTGTAACTAAGCCCAGAAGCACTCTCTGGCCCTAAATGGGGCCAGAGGGATTATTTCGAATTTTAAACCGCTGGAAAAAACCCATGCTAGACGCGACACCGACATCAGAAAACCTATTGGAAGTGAACAACATTGAAGTGATCTATAACCATGTGATCCTTGTGTTGAAAGGTGTTAGCCTGTCGGTACCCAAAGGTGGTATCACGGCCCTTCTTGGTGGCAATGGTGCCGGAAAAACGACTACCTTAAAAGCAATTTCAAACTTGCTGCATTCAGAGCGCGGCGAAGTGACCAAAGGTTCGATTAATTATCGTGGTAGCCCTATTGCCGATCTGAACCCTGCGGCTTTGGTTAAGTCTGGTGTCATTCAGGTGATGGAAGGCCGTCATTGTTTTGAACATCTAACGATTGAGGAAAACCTTTTGACCGGTGCCTATACGCGCAAATACAGTCGCGCTGAATTGGCGGATGCTTTGGATATGGTTTACACATATTTCCCACGCCTTAAAGAACGTCGTAAATCTCAGGCGGGGTATACTTCGGGCGGCGAACAACAAATGTGTGCAATAGGTCGCGCATTGATGAGTAAGCCTGAAACGGTGCTGCTGGATGAGCCAAGCATGGGACTAGCCCCGCAACTGGTGGAAGAGATTTTCGGCATTGTGAGGGATTTGAACGAAAAAGAAGGCGTGTCGTTCCTACTGGCTGAACAAAACACCAATGTTGCACTGCGGTTTGCGCATTATGGCTATATTCTGGAGTCTGGGCGCGTGGTGATGGACGGCCCTGCAGATGAATTACGCGAAAACCCTGATGTGAAAGAGTTTTATCTGGGTATGTCGGATGAAGGGCGCAAATCATTTCGCGAAGTGCGTTCCTATCGCCGCCGTAAGAGATGGCTTAGCTAATGGGTAAGTATTACGACAGCTTAGAGACTCGTTCGAATGATGAACGGGCAAGCGATTTGACACGTGACTTGCCTACGCAGATTGCCAACGCCAAAGACAATGCACCGGGGTTTTGCGAGACTTTAAAAGATATTAATCCCAATGTGATTACGCAGGTATCTGATTTAGAAGCTCTTCCCGTTTTGCGCAAATCCAGCTTAAGTGCGGCGCAAAAGGCCAACGCGCCTTTGGGGGGATACTCTGCGATTGCACCAAAAGATATTCGACATGTTTTTCAATCTCCGGGGCCCATTTACGAGATGGGTCAAAAGGGCCATGACTGGTGGCGCTTTGGGCGTTTCTTACATGCATTGGGTGTGGGTGCTGATGATATTGTGCAAAATACATTTTCGTATCATTTCACCCCTGCAGGCATGATGTTTGAAAATGCGGCCGAAGCGGTTGGTGCCACGGTATTTCCAGCAGGGCCCGGGCAAACCGAATTGCAGGCACGCGCTGCGGCCGATTTGGGTGTTACGTGTTATGCGGGCACACCTGATTATCTGAATACGATATTGCAAAAAGGTGATATGTTAGGGTTGGATTTGTCCCGCATTCGTGCAGCCGCCGTAAGCGGTGGGCCACTGTTTCCGCAAATTCGCCAAGCCTATGTGGATCGCGGTATCGTGTGTTTACAGTGCTATGCCACGGCTGATCTGGGTCATATCGCATATGAGACACCTGCGATGGATGGGCTGGTTGTGGATGAGGGTGTTATTGTCGAAATCGTAATTCCTGGGACTGGTAAACCTGTTGCTGTCGGAGAAGTCGGTGAAGTTGTTGTGACTAGTTTGAACCCCGACTATCCGCTGATCCGTTTTGCAACTGGGGATCTGTCAGCTATTTTACCGGGCGTCAGCCCATGTGGACGCACCAATATGCGCATTGCAGGTTGGAAGGGTCGCGCGGATCAAGCGACAAAGGTAAAGGGTATGTTTGTGCGACCTGAACAGGTCGCAGCTTTGTTGGAAAGACATCCGGAAGTGCATAAGGCTCGTGTCGAGATTAATCACGACGGTAAGAATGACACACTTCTGGTGCGGCTTGAAACTGAAAATACTGAAAGTACAGGTTATGAAAATTCCATTCGCGATTTGTTGAAACTTCGTGCCGACGTTGTGCTTTGCCCCAAAGGTGATTTGCCTTGTGATGGGTTGGTCATCGCGGATGAGCGCGTTACAGCCTAATGTGCTGAAAACCTGACTGACAGAAAAGTTGAGTACTGAAGTGCCTATACTGCTGGCCCCAATGGCATTTGCATCGGTCGGTGCATTGGTGTCTGCTGTGAACAAGCAGGTGGTCTTGGATTTATTGGCGGCGAATATGGCAATAAAAACTGGCTGGAAGAAGAGTTTAATGCGGCTGGAAACGTAATAGTCGGCTGTGAATTTTTCACTTGGTCTTTGGCCAATCAACCGGAATTATTAACCCAAATATTGGATTGAAAACATAAAGCCGCATTCCTTTCCTTTGGTGAACCTGCTCCGCTTGCCGGACAGATCAAGCAAGCGGGCATGATGTATTGGGTGTAGATAGTGCCGACATCGCCAATATTTTTGTGGGTGAGACAACGGGTTTGATCCATGATATCAAGCTTGCTGCAGAAATTATCGATTAAATGATCGAACACGCCAAGGGTTGTTTGAAAGGCAACGGGTAGGGAGAGAGGTAAAACCTTGACAAAGATCTTAGCTTATCTATAAAAGAACAAACGTTCATTTAATTGTATGGTAATATGGCACGTATAAAAGGTTCAGTTGGATCGAAAACCAAAGCCTCTATTCAAGAAAAGGCTTTGCCACTTATTGCGCAATTCGGTTACGCTGCCGTTTCTATGCGCATGATCGCGGATGCGGTCGGTGTGAATGTCGGTGCACTTTATAATCACGTGCCGTCCAAGCAGCAAATTCTGGTTCTGTTAATGTCCGATCACATGGATGGCTTATTGGCTGCATGGGGTGAAGTGGATACAAAGAACATGACGCCTGCGCAGAAACTGGAAAGTTTTGTGCGCTTTCATATCGGTTATAATATTACCCGTGCCGACGATGTTTTCATCTCGTTTATGGAACTGCGTTCGTTGGAGCCAGATGGTCATAAACGGATCGAGAAAAAGCGTAAGGCATACGAAGATGTGGTGCGTAAAATCATCCGTGAGGGTCAGGAAATCGGTCAGTTCAATGTCGAAGATGCCCATGTCGCTGCAATGTCTGTATTGGGATCGTTGATCGGGGTGAACACATGGTATCGTGCCAAGGGGCGGTTATCGAAAGCGAAGATTGAAGATTATTACGTTGCCATTTTATTGCGCAGCGTTGGTTATGATACAGCAGGAGAAGCACATGTTTGATGCAACGATGAACTTTAACCTTGGCGAAGATATTGATGCTTTGCGCGAAACTGTTCGCCGTTTTGCCGCGGATGAAATCGCACCGCGTGCCGCTGAGATTGATCAATCGAATGAATTTCCGATGGATCTGTGGGAAAAGATGGGTTCACTTGGTTTGCACGGTATCACTGTTCCGGAAGAGGATGGCGGTGTGGCGATGGGATATCTTGCGCATTGTATCGCGATTGAGGAAATCAGCCGCGCATCTGCATCCGTAGGTTTGTCGTATGGTGCGCATTCCAATCTGTGTGTGAACCAGATTAATCGTTGGGGTACGGTAGAACAAAAAGCAAAATATCTACCTAAACTGATTTCGGGTGAACACGTTGGTTCGCTTGCAATGTCAGAACCGGGAGCGGGATCAGATGTTGTCTCGATGAAGTTGCGGGCGGAAAAACGCAACGACGGGTTTATGTTGAATGGCAATAAAATGTGGATCACCAACGGGCCGGATGCCAGTACATTGATCGTTTATGCCAAGTCTGATGCGGAAGCAGGGACAAAGGGGATTACGGCGTTTTTGATCGAACGGGGTATGGATGGATTTTCCACTGCACAAAAGCTGGATAAGTTGGGTATGCGTGGTTCAAATACATGCGAGTTGGTGTTCAAGGATTGTCTTGTGCCGTTCGAAAATATTCTGGCAGAAGAGGGTAAAGGCGTTAACGTGCTTATGTCTGGGTTGGACTATGAACGTGTGACTCTGGCGGCTGGCCCAATCGGAATAATGGCGGCTGCAATGGACGTGGTCGTTCCTTATATCCATGAGCGTGAACAATTTGGAAAACCTATTGGGACGTTCCAGTTGATGCAGGGAAAAATCGCTGACATGTACACCACGATGAATGCGTGTCGTGCCTATGTTTATGCAGTGGCGCAAGGTTGTGACCGCGGTCAGACTTCACGCAAGGATAGTGCCGGTTGTATTCTTTACGCTGCGGAAAAAGCCACACAGGTAGCCCTTGAGGCACTGCAATGTCTTGGCGGTAATGGCTACATTAATGACTATCCAACGGGGCGCCTGTTGCGTGATGCCAAGCTTTACGAAATCGGCGCTGGTACATCGGAAATCCGTCGCATGTTGATTGGGCGTGAACTGTTCAATGAGACCGCGGGGTAAAGATGCTGAACACCGCTACATCCTACGGCGCATTGTGCGACAGCTTCGTTTGGGGTATTCCCGAACGTTATAATATAGGTGTGGATGTTTGCGATAAGTGGGCTGCAATTGAACCAGATCGCACTGCGATTATTGACCTGACAGAAGGCGTGCGTTCTGACGTTAGTTTTGCCGTATTACAATATTTGTCTGACCATTTGGCGCAGCATTTGCAGGCCAAAGGAATTGGTGCAGGCGACCGCGTTGGTGTGTTTCGCACACAGTCGGTTTGGACAGCCGCTGCCCATATTGCGATTTGGAAATTGGGGGCGATTTCTGTTCCTTTATTCACGTTGTTTCGGGCAGATGCACTACTGTCGCGTTTGAATGATGCGGGTGCTAAAGCGATTGTAATTGATGAAAACGCCGTACAGATCATCACACCATTACTGGATCAATTGCATGCGATAGAACATGTGATATGCCCCGAAGCCACGGCATTTGATCAAGGTGAATATACATTTGAACCCTATGATACATCTGCCGACGATCCTGCTATTTTAATTTACACCTCTGGCACGACTGGCGCACCCAAAGGTGCATTGCTGGCGCACCGTACGTTGCTGGGCCATTTGCCAGGTGTTGAGATGAGCCATGATTTTTTACCACAACAGGGTGATTGTTTGTGGACGCCTGCCGATTGGGCATGGATAGGCGGCTTGTTGGATGTACTGATGCCGGGGTTGCACCATGGGATACCTGTCGTTGCTGCGCGCATGAAAAAATTCAACGCGGCGGGGTGCCAAAAGATCATTAAAGATGGTGCTGTCCGCAATGTATTTTTTCCGCCTACTGCACTGAAAATACTAAAAGATGAGGGTGCCCATATAACTGGTTTACGCACGGTTGCGTCTGGCGGTGAACCCTTGGGCAGTGAGCTGATAAGCTGGGGTAAAACGGCCCTTGGCCTAACGATAAACGAGTTTTACGGGCAGACAGAATGCAACATGGTTGTGTCATCCTGCAACGAAATTTTTACCTCCCGCGGCGGTTGCGCAGGCCGTCCGGTTCCAGGTCACGAAGTGGCTGTGATCGATGAAGATGGCCTGCCAACCGACTGTGAGGGCGATATTGCAATTCGTCGTGGAACGCCGGTGATGATGCTAGAATATTGGCAAAATCCTACAGCCACGCGTGAAAAGTTTCGCGGTGATTGGTTGGTGATGGGTGATCGCGGCATCCTTGAAGATGGATTTATTCGGTTTGTTGGACGCGAAGATGATGTCATAACCTCGGCGGGTTACCGCATAGGGCCAAGTGCAATAGAAAATTGTTTGCTGGCGCATGAAGCCGTGGCAGCGGTTGCTGTTGTTGGCAAGCCTGACAAAAAACGCACCGAGATTGTGAAAGCATATGTGAAGTTATCTGACGGGTTTACACCAAGTGACGCGCTTGTTGCAAAGTTGCAATCCCATGTTGCAGGTGCCCTGGCGGCACATGAATACCCGCGTGAAGTTGCATTTGTTGATGATCTTCCGATGACAGTAACCGGTAAAATCATTCGAAAAGACCTAAAAGCGCGGGCTTGCGCAGAGGTGGAGAATACATAATGGCTGTGATTAAAACAAAACTGAATGCCCAATCTGCGGATTTCATTGCAAATACGCAAGCAAATCAGATTTTGCTGGACAGGGTTTCTGCACTTGCTGCCGAAATATCAAAAGGTGGCAATGAACGGTCGCGTGCGCGCCATCTTGCGCGCGGTAAAATGCTATCGCGTGACCGTGTGGCGGGGTTATTGGATGCAGGTTCGCCGTTTTTGGAAATTGGCCTGTTTGCTGCCCATGATGTTTACAACACCGACTTGCCGGCCGCTGGTGTAATTGCGGGTATAGGTACAGTGGAAGGCCGTGATTGCATGATCTTGTGTAATGATGCGACTGTTAAGGGCGGCACATATTTCCCGCTGACCGTGAAGAAACATCTGCGTGCACAAGCAATTGCCGAAGAGAATAATCTGACCTGTATCTATCTGGTAGATAGCGGCGGGGCCAACCTGCCTAATCAGGATGAGGTGTTTGCCGACAAGGAGCATTTCGGGCGGATTTTTTACAATCAAGCACGGATGAGCGCCAAAGGTATCACACAAATTGCCGTTGTTTTGGGGTCTTGCACGGCTGGCGGGGCATATGTGCCTGCAATGTCTGACCAGACCATTATCGTCAAAGAACAAGGTACTATCTTTTTGGCCGGCCCCCCCCTTTTGAAAGAAGCTACGGGGGAGATTGTGGATGCAGAAACCTTGGGCGGCGGTGACACGCATACGCGTCTGTCGGGTGTGGCTGACTATCTGGCAAACGATGATGCCCATGCGTTGGCCCTTGCACGGCAATGTGTGCGCAACTTAGGGGACATACCATTACCCGCAATAGCAGGGCGCACGCCAAAGCCATCTGTTCTGGATAGCTCAGAAATGCTGGGTGTTGTTCCGAAGGATGCCAAAACACCGTTTGATATTCGTGAGATTATCGGCCGGATTGTTGATGGATCGGAGTTTGAAGAATTCAAAGAACGGTTTGGTGCGACGCTTGTCTGCGGTTTTGCCCACATCGATGGCCTGCCCGTGGGTATATTGGCCAACAACGGCGTATTGTTTTCGGAAAGCAGCCAAAAAGGCGCGCATTTCATTCAGTTGTGCTGTAAACGCAAAATCCCGCTTTTATTCCTGCAAAATATCACCGGTTTTATGGTGGGTTCAAAGTATGAAGCGGGTGGTATTGCCAAGGATGGGGCCAAGCTGGTTGCAGCAGTATCTTGTGCTGATGTGCCTAAAATCACCGTGGTGGTTGGTGGCTCATACGGGGCGGGGAATTACGGCATGTGCGGGCGAGCTTATGGGCCACGCTTTATGTGGATGTGGCCGAATGCCAAGATTTCGGTGATGGGTGGTGAGCAGGCTGCAGGTGTGATGGCAACTGTGACACGTGATGGAATAGAGGCCAAGGGCGGTACGTTTTCAAATGAAGATGAACGTAAATTGAAGCAACCTATACTGGACCAGTTCGAAGAACAGTCGCAACCGCTATACGCATCAGCGCGGCTTTGGGATGACGGGATTATCGATCCTGCAAAAACCCGTGATGTGGTGGCTTTGTCATTGCGAGCGGCAATGAATGCACCGATTGAAGAGACGCGATTTAGCGTCTTTAGAATGTAGGGGTAGGTCGGATGTTCGATAAAATATTGATTGCTAATCGCGGTGAAATTGCGTGCCGAATTATTGCCACTGCCAAGCAAATGGGCATTGCGACCGTTGCGGTATATTCTGATGCAGACGCCAATGCCATGCATGTCACCCTTGCGGATGAAGCGGTGCATATTGGCGGATCGGCTGCAACCGACAGTTATCTGCAAAGTGAACGTGTAATTGAAGTTGCCGTTCAAACCGGTGCGCAAGCTGTGCATCCGGGTTATGGGTTTTTATCGGAAAATCCCGAATTTGCCGAAAAATTGGCAAAAGCCGGATTGATCTTTATTGGCCCATCCGCTGATGCTATTCGCAAGATGGGACTGAAGGACCAGGCCAAACAGTTGATGGAACAAGCTGGCGTTCCCGTTGTTCCTGGTTATCACGGTAGCGAACAGGATGCTGATTTTCTAGCAAAAGAAGCTGCAAAAATCGGATTTCCTGTTTTGATTAAAGCCCGTGCCGGCGGTGGTGGCAAAGGCATGCGTTTGGTTGAAAACGAGGCGGATTTTAAAGCCGCTCTTGGCTCTGCACAGCGTGAAGGCAAGGCCAGTTTTGGTGATGCCCATGTGTTGATTGAAAAGTACATCACAGCGCCACGCCATATTGAAGTACAGGTTTTTGGCGATAGTTTTGGCAATATTGTGCATTTGTACGAGCGGGATTGTTCATTGCAACGTCGCCATCAAAAGGTGATCGAAGAAGCTCCTGCGCCCGACATGCCGATTGATGTACGTGCCGCGATGACAACCGCAGCAACGCGTGCAGCGGCGCAGATTTTTTATGAAGGTGCCGGCACTATTGAATTTATTGTGGACGGTTCCAGCCAGCTACGCGCAGATGGGTTCTGGTTCATGGAAATGAATACACGGCTACAGGTTGAACATCCTGTGACGGAAGCGATAACGGGGCAGGATTTGGTCGAGTGGCAATTGCGTGTGGCCGCAGGCGAACCCTTGCCGTTGAGCCAAGATCAGCTTTCAATAAACGGTCATGCCTTTGAAGCGCGGATTTATGCGGAAGATCCGCAAAACGATTTCATGCCGGCACCAGGGAATTTGTCTCATGTGCACTTCGGCGAAGGTTGCCGTGTGGATACAGGCGTGAAAACCGGTGATAACGTCAGCCCATTTTATGACCCTATGATTGCGAAACTGATCTCACACAAAGGTTCTCGGGGGGCAGCTCTAAGCGCTTTGAAACGGGGTTTGGACAGAACAATTTGTGCAGGTACACAAACCAATCTGACGTTTCTTTCGCGCCTGTGTGCCGATGTGGATTTTGCCCAAGGGCATTTGGATACGGGGTTGATCGGACGCAAGGGTGATAGCCTTATGCAACAGATAGCACCACCGCCCTTTGCGGTAATGGTTGCGGCAATGCTTGCAAACGGTGTTGACCTACAAAAGGAACGGCTTGGGTGGCAATTGTGGGGGAAAACCCAGAAATCTGTGCATTTAAACGGTACTACAGGGCATTTTCAATTTGATGGGGAAGATAGTCTTAGCCTGAGCCTTGATGATGGCAGGTATATTTTTGAGAATGTGAAGCAAGACAAAGGTCAAGTAACTGCGCGGGTCGGTATAGATAATTTGACCGCATTGGTCGCGCAACAGGGACGCGATATTTTAGTGAAAATTGATGGCGAGCAGTTTGACTTTGAAGCGGTTGACCCTTTGGACGTCGGTCATGCCGAGGGTGATAATGCCGATTGCGTTTTTGCCCCGATGACGGGAATTGTCAGCATTGTCCATGTGGCTGCAGGGGACGCCGTGAAAAAGGGCGATGCGCTGCTGGTGCTGGAAGCGATGAAGATGGAACATGTCATGGTAGCACCCCGAGATGGAATAATTGCGGATGTATTTTGTGCGGCGTCAAGTGCCGTGGATGAAGGTAGTCAATTGGCTGCTTTGGAAGAGGTGGGTGAATGACCGACAAAGATGTCATTGTTTATGAAGTAGGCCCACGTGACGGTTTGCAGAATGAGGCGGGTATTGTGCCAATAAAGCACAAGATAGCCTTGATTAATCTGCTGTCCGAAACCGGATTGCGCTACATTGAAGCCACCAGTTTTGTATCACCGAAATGGGTGCCGCAAATGGCGGATGCAACAGATGTGATGGCGGGGATTACCCGTAAACATGGTGTCACATATGCGGCTTTGACCCCGAATATGAAGGGTTTGGAAGCAGCCATAAGTGCGGGTGTGGATGAGGTGGCGATTTTTGGTTCGGCCTCTGAGAGCTTCAGCCAAAAGAACATCAACTGCTCTATTGCTGAAAGTCTGGAACGTTTTGCACCCGTCGCGAAAGCCGCCATTGGTGCAGGCGTTTCCTTGCGCGGTTATGTATCATGCGTTATCGCCTGCCCCTATGAAGGTGCCGTTGCCCCTGCGCAGGTGCGCATGGTGTCGCAAGCTTTGCTGGATTTGGGCTGCGGGCAGGTTTCATTGGGTGATACAATCGGCAAAGGGACGCCCGCAAGTACGGCTCATTTACTAGAAGGGCTTGTCGGGGTAATCCAAGCTGATCAGTTGGCAGGTCATTTTCATGACACGGATGGAAACGCATTGGCGAATGTAAAGACCGCATTGGATTATGGGTTACGGTGTTTTGACAGTGCGATTGGTGGTCTTGGCGGGTGCCCATACGCACCCGGTGCCAAGGGTAACTTATCTACGACTTCCTTGGTGGAAATGTTGCATGACATTGGTTGGGAAACAGGATTGGATATGGCGAAATTGAAAGCGGCAGAGGCCTATTTACAGAGAAATATAGCGGGAGTTTCAAATGCCCTATAGCACGATCAAGGTTGCAATAGATGCGCGCGGGATCGCCACCCTGACGTTGGCACGGCCAGAAAAGCACAATGCAATGAACGGCGAAATGATGGCCGAGATCACGGATGCTGTTAAAATCCTTGGGGCCGATGAAACTGTGCGTGCAGTGGTTCTGGCGGCATTGGGTAAAAGCTTCTGTGCAGGGGCCGATTTGAATTGGATGCGCGCGCAAGCGGAACAGAACCGCGCCGGAAAAATTGCCGAAGCCCGTGTACTTGCCAATATGCTTGCCATGCTCAATACCTTGCCCAAACCGCTGATCGGGCGCATTGAAGGCAATGCTTATGGCGGCGGTATCGGTATGATGGCGGTTTGCGATATTGTTATTGCCACTGAAGGTTTGCGCTTTGCACTGACCGAAACCAAACTTGGGCTGATCCCGGCGACAATCGGGCCGTTTGTGTTGCGCCGCATGTCGGAAACTTATGCCCGCCAAGTATTTTTTACTGCAAAATCGTTTGGCACGGAACTGGCATTGTGCGCAGGACTGGTCAGTTCGGTCTGTACGGCAGATGAGATGGATGCCGCGATTGAAGCGGAAATAAAACCGATTTTACAAACCGCCCCCGGTGCTGTGGCAGAGGCTAAGGCCCTATTGCAACAGATGCAGGGGCGCGATGTGGATCACGAAATTGAGTTAACGGTCAATGCTTTGGCTGACCGTTGGGAAACAGATGAAGCGCAGCTTAGAATTGCTGCATTTTTTAAGGAAATGACATGACAAAAACAGTAGTAATTGCGGGTGCCGCACGCACGCCAATGGGTGGATTTCAGGGTGATTTCGCAGGAACGCCATCGCCTGAACTAGGGGCCGCAGCCATTAGTGGTGCGCTTGCAAATGCCAATGTGGGTGTGAATGATGTGGACGAGGTTCTGATGGGCTGCGTTTTGCCTGCAGGACTGGGCCAAGCTCCTGCGCGCCAAGCAACATTGGGTGCGGGATTGCCGCAATCGGTGCCTGCCACAACGGTTAATAAAGTATGTGGGTCAGGTATGAAATCTGTGATGGCTGCGCATGATCAAATTATCGCAGGGTCGCAAAGCCTGATGGTTGCGGGTGGTATGGAAAGTATGACTTTAGCACCGTACCTGTCGTTTAAAACACGTAGTGGCGCACGTTTGGGCCATGTGGAAATGAAAGACCACATGTTCACGGACGGATTGGAAGATGCTTATGACAAGGGCACATTGATGGGCCAATTCGCCGAACTTTGCGCCGAAAAATATCAATTTACCCGTGAAGATCAGGATGCCTACGCCCTGCAATCTTTGACCAATGCGTTAGAGGCACAGAACTCGGGTGCATTTGACGCGGAAATCGTGCCTTTCACGGTGAAAACGCGCAAGGGCGATATTGAAGTAAAACAAGATGAACAGCCTGCAAAAGCGCGACCAGAGAAAATTCCAACATTACGGCCCGCATTTAAAAAAGACGGCACAGTAACCGCGGCGAATGCATCGTCTATATCTGACGGTGCCGCTGCTATGGTTCTGACCAGTGAAGAAAATGCAACCGCAAAGGGTTTAACGGCGCGTGCCCGTATAATTGGCCATGCAAGCCACGCCCAAGAGCCTAGTTGGTTTACAACCGCACCGGTTGGCGCAACCAAGAAGTTGTTGGAGAACATTGGGTGGGATGCATCCGATGTAGACTTGTGGGAAGTAAATGAGGCCTTTGCCGTGGTGCCAATGGCATTCATGAAAGAGATCGGAATTTCGCGCGATATTGTGAATGTAAACGGTGGGGCATGTGCCTTGGGTCATCCGATAGGGGTGTCTGGAACACGGATTATCGTGACGTTGCTGAATGCATTGGAAACACGCGGGTTGAAACGTGGCGTTGCTGCAATTTGCATCGGCGGTGGTGAAGGTACGGCCATTGCAATCGAAAGGGTTTAAAGCATGAAAAACATTGATAAAATGGCTGCCGTAATTACCGGAGGTGCATCGGGTTTAGGGGCCGCTGTAGCAACGTTACTGGCGTCAAAAGGCGTGAAAGTTGCGCTGTTGGATATGAATGTGGAAGCTGGCAAGGTAAAGGCTGCTGAATTAGGAGGTGTGTTTTGCCAGACCGATGTTAGTGATCAAGCGAGTGTTGCGGCTGCGTTGGCTAACGCACGTGCAGCTCACGGGCAAGAACGTATTTGCGTGAATTGCGCAGGAATTGCGCCTGCTGCAAAAACCGTGTCACGCGGGGCTGCACATGATCTGGCGTTGTTTCAGAAGGTGATCAATGTGAACCTTGTGGGTACGTTCAACGTATCCAGCCAATCAGCATTGGGTATGTCAGGTGCGGATGCTCTGAATGAAGATGGTGAACGCGGTGTGATTATCAATACGGCATCCGTTGCGGCATTTGAAGGTCAAATCGGGCAGGTGGCTTATGGTGCGTCTAAAGGTGGCGTTGCCGCAATGACCTTGCCCATGGCACGCGATCTAGCAAAATCGGGTGTCCGAGTAATGTCCGTGGCCCCCGGAATTTTCAAAACCCCGATGGTGGCTGCATTTTCGCAAGAAGTGCAGGATTCATTGGCGGCGAACATTCCGTTTCCGTCCCGACTGGGTACTCCGGAAGAATTTGCGGCCCTTGTTTATCATATGGTCGAGAACAGTTT
>Ga0209344_10001408_pt1 | contig 31560 bp, 31 predicted proteins | sample Cruoilmetagenom6_FD_187293 | JGI IMG/M metagenome (GOLD analysis project Ga0209344, IMG submission 187293) | Oil polluted marine microbial communities from Coal Oil Point, Santa Barbara, California, USA - Santa Barbara Oil Seep Sample 6 (SPAdes)... | ecosystem: Environmental > Aquatic > Marine...
CGAATGGGATCTGTCTAGCCGTACAAAGCTGCTGGAATTTGCTGAACAGAACCAGATACCGATTGCAAAAGACAAACGCGGCGAAGCGCCATTTTCGGTCGACGCAAACCTGCTACACACATCATCCGAAGGTAAGGTTCTGGAAGACCCCGCTGATGACGCACCCGATTATGTATACCAACGCACGGTTCACCCTGAAGATGCCCCCAACACACCGGAATATATCGAAGTCGGGTTTGAAAAAGGCGATGCTGTTTCCATCAACGGCAAAGCGATGAGCCCGGCAACCATATTGACGAAGCTAAATGAACTTGGCGGCAAACACGGCATTGGTCGGCTTGATCTGGTTGAAGGTCGGTTTGTCGGCATGAAATCGCGCGGCATTTACGAAACCCCTGGCGGAACCATCCTGATCGAAGCCCACCGTGGCATAGAACAGATCACCCTTGATCGGGGTGCGGCGCATCTGAAAGATCAGATCATGCCGCAATACGCCGAGATAATTTACAATGGTTTCTGGTTCAGCCCGGAACGCGAAATGTTGCAGGCGTTGATCGATAAAAGCCAGGAACACGTCACAGGTACCGTTCGCCTGAAATTGTACAAAGGTCTGGCGCGCACGGTCGGGCGTTGGTCAGATCATAGTCTCTATTCCGAGGAACATGTGACATTTGAAGACGATGCAGGGGCCTATGATCAGAAAGATGCCGCAGGCTTTATCAAGCTGAACGCGTTGCGTTTGCGGTTGATTGCGATGCGAAACCGTCGTTTGGGTAAATAGGCACGCGGTTAAATATGCTGCTTCAGGCGTTCGTAGAATGGCAACGCCAGCCTGGCTGTTTCGGCGTTATCACCCACCAGTTCTGGCAGATCCCCCTCAGCGCCAGCAAATCCCGTGCTGCGTTGAACAACCCGATACCAGTGTTTTGCCCAAACCCCATCATCTGCATGCCCACCTTCAGGCCAGTGCAGCATCTGTTCCTGAAAGGGCAATCCAATTCGCTGGCAAAGCAAAGTCAGGGCTGCTTTCGGATCATTTCGAATATCTTCTGAATCTATTACGACAGGGGATTGGCCCAGGGCGACCGCGTAATCAAAAAGTTCAGCCTGCTGCCAAAACCCGATATCATCAAATGCCGGCGCTTCTCGTTTCGCCGCATAGCTTGCGATTACACGTGCAGGATGGCGGATCAGAAACACATTAGACACATCCCGCATCCAGCCCCGGTCAATCGTTGGCACCATATGTTGCGTCATGTGCTTTTGGTAAAAACACGTGAAATCGCCCGGAATAGGGCCTAATAGTTGATCCACAACGCGATCAGAATTAGTTTCCTGCGAGGCAATAATTTCTGCCCGCATCGGATGTTCCAATCCGGTATTTGCCAGATAGGCCCCATAAAATGGTTCATCTACAACCGCGCAATCTGAACGCGCGGCAAAAGCATACATCATCGCGGTAGACAGGTTTCGCGGCCCTGACCACATCGCAATCCGCATCAGGTGGTTTCACTTTTTATCATGTTTTTGTATAGTTCCCTGATGCGCGCGGTGATCGGGCCCATGGTACCGTCACCCATGGATCGCCCGTCAATTTCGCTTACTGGGGTCTGGGCACCAAAAGTACCTGTCAAAAATGCTTCATCCGCACCGTAGGTATCAACCAGTGAATAATTACGCTCGAAAACAGGGATTTCATCGGCCCGGCAAAGGTTGATCACCTTTTGCCGGGTTATCCCGTTCATGCAATAATCCCCGGTGCTGGTCCAAACTTCGCCCTTGCGAATGATAAAGAAATTGCAGGCGTTGGTGGTGTTCACAAATCCATTGATATCCAGCATCAGTGCCTCATCCGCACCCGCCTTTTCAGCAGCGATGCAGGCAAGCACGCAGTTCAGTTTCGAATGGCTGTTCAGCTTTGGATCCTGAGTCATCGGCAAGCCGCGAATATGGGGAACAGTCGCCAGCCGGACCGGGCGCGGTAGGGATGCGCGGGAATGTTCGATGATGATCACAACCGTCGGGCCACTGCGCGACAGGGACGGATGCTGAAACGGGCGGGATTTCACACCTCTGGTAACCATCAACCGGGCGTGGGCATCTGTTTCAATGTGATTGGCACGCTGCGTTTCGTGCAAAGCCCGGATCACCCCGGCCCGATCCAGCCCGATATCCAGATCAATCGCCTTTGCAGCCTCAAACAGACGGTCCATATGTTCATCAAGAAACGCCCACGTTCCTTTATACAGGCGCAAACCTTCCCAAACACCGTCCCCCAGCATAAAACCGCTGTCATAGACACTGATACAGGCCTGATCTTTTGATACGATCTGACCGTTTACATAGATCAGTATCGCATCATTTCTCGCGTCTTCTTCTGCCTGATGGGTGGTTATATTTTCTGTCATAACGGCCCCCCTTTTACCGGACGGTATCTATTGGGCATTGCCTCGCCAAGCGGTAAATTTTTTTCACCCAATCGTGAACATCTGCGTTTGGGCCTTGGCCGGGAACCCGTTGCTGTTAAGGATACTGACAAAGGAGAATTTTTATGTGTGCACCTTCTGTCAAACCCGTGCTGTTAGCCTTGGCGATTGTAGTGGGTCTATTCGTTCAGGGAACTAAGGTCCATGCGGGAAAGCTTGAAACTACGGTATTGGCCGGGGGTTGTTTTTGGTGTGTCGAATCTGATTTTGAATCCGTAAAGGGTATAACCAAGGTTGTAAGCGGATACTCAGGCGGATCGTCTGCCGACGCTAGTTACAAAAAAGTATCCAAAGGTGGAACTGGCCATTACGAGGTCGTCCAGATCACATATAATCCGTCAAAAGTATCCTATGATGAAATACTGCGCCTTTTTCTGCGCTCGGTCGACCCAACGGATGCAGGTGGTCAGTTTTGTGATCGTGGCAACAGCTATCGCACCGCCATATTTGTTTCAAATGATGCAGAACGGGCAGCAGCAGAAGCCGCAATCGCCACAGCACAGGCAGATCTTGGACGTAAGATTGTAACCCCGATCAAAGCATCCACCCCGTTTTACAAAGCCGAAGACTATCATCAGGATTACTATAAAGGTAAAAAAATAGTGGTCACGCGTCGCGGGCCAAAATCTCAGGCATCAGCGTATAAGTATTACCGCGCTGCCTGTGGCCGAGATGCGCGCGTGCAAGCGCTGTGGGGCGATATGGCCCCGTTTGTTGGTCACTAATCCACGGTAATTTTAAAAAAGCTTGCTTAACCAGACTGCCCCAGTTTGCAGGCGGCGATAACAGCCATGTTCAGAATATCGTTCACCGTTGAGACATTTGAACAAATCTGAATTGGCTTGTCGATCCCGGTCAGGATCGGGCCAATTACTGTTGCACCAGCCATTTCCTGCATCAATTTTACTGAAATAGATGCCGAATGGCGCGCCGGTACGACCAGAACATTGGCGGGTCCGGTCAGGCGGCAAAACGGGTATTGCGCCATCACCTGTGGGTTCAGGGCAACATCGACAGTCATTTCACCTTCATATTCAAAATCAACGCCGCGCTGGTCCAGAACATCCGCGGCCAGATACATCTTTGTTGCGCGCTCGCTTACCGGATATCCGAAGGTAGAAAAACTAAGAAACGCAACACGGGGTTCCAGGCCCATGCCGCGGGCAACCTGTGCGCCCCGTTCTGCGATATCAGCCAGATCTTGTTCGTCGGGCCATTCATGCACCAGCGTATCGGCGATGAAAATGATCCGGCCCTTGTTTACCACGGCGGTCACGCCTACAGCACCGTTTTCGGCCTGAGCATCAAAAACGTGGTTGATCAGGCCCAATACATGTGCGGATTTGCGTGTAGCACCTGTTACCAGCGCATCCCCATGCCCATGTGCCAGCATCAATGCCGAAAAAACATGCCGGTCGCGCGCTGCCAGGCGGTGAATATCCTGCCGGTCATGCCCGCCCCGTTGTAGCCTCTGGTATAAAAAATCCTTGTATGTTTCAAAATGTGGGGAATTGGCGGCGTTCACGACTTCCAGTTCGTTCACCGCATCCCCTAATCCTTCAGCGGTCAGTTTTGTTTTCACATCATCTTCGCGACCAACAACGATAGCCTTGCCAAACCCTGATCGTTGATAAGCCACCGCCGCCCGCAGAACCCGTGCATCATCACCTTCTGCAAAGATAATCTGTGATTGCGCTGCTTTAGCGCGCACGTTGATGCCGCGCAGAATATTCGCTGTCGGATCCATCCGTGCTTTTAATGATTGTGTATACGCTTCCATATCGACAATCGGGCGTCGGGCAACACCGGTATCCATCCCAACCTTGGCAACGGCGGGTGGAATTCGGTGAATCAGGCGGGGATCAAACGGTGTCGGGATAATATAGTCACGCCCGAATTTCAGCTTACGGCCATAGGCCAGGGCCACCTCGTCAGGTACTTCTTCGCGTGCCAGTTCGGCAAGCGCCCGGGCACAGGCCAGTTTCATTTCATCATTGATGGCACGTGCGTGAATGTCCAACGCACCGCGAAACAGGTACGGAAACCCAAGTACATTATTCACCTGATTGGGGTAATCAGACCGCCCGGTTGCAACAATTGCATCATCGCGGACGGCCTGCGCATCTTCCGGTGTTATTTCCGGGTCAGGGTTTGCCATCGCAAAAATTACCGGATTTGGGGCCATGCTTTTCACCATTTCCTGCGTAACCGCCCCTTTGGCTGACACACCCAGAAACACATCGGCACCATTCATTGCATCTTCTAGGCTGCGAAAATCAGTTTTTGCAGCATGGGCGGATTTCCATTGGTTCATGCCCTCGGTCCGGCCCTGGTAAATCACACCTTTAGTGTCACACATAATGCAGTTGTCGTGTTTCGCCCCCATGGTTTTGATCAGCTCAAGGCAGGCAATTCCGGCCGCGCCAGCACCGTTCAGCACAATTTTGCATTCTTCAATTTTCTTTCCGGAAATATGCAACGCATTGATCAGACCAGCCGCACAGATCACCGCAGTTCCGTGTTGGTCATCATGAAACACCGGGATATCCATCAGTTCTTTAAGGCGCTGTTCAATGATGAAACATTCAGGCGCCTTGATATCCTCAAGGTTAATTCCGCCAAAAGTCGGGCCCATCAGCTTAACCGCGTTAATAAATTCTTCCGGGTCTTCTGTATCCAGCTCAACATCAATTGAGTTCACATCCGCGAACCGCTTGAAAAGCACAGCCTTACCTTCCATCACCGGTTTGGATGCCAGCGCACCCAGGTTGCCAAGGCCAAGTACCGCGGTTCCATTGGATATAACCGCAACCAGATTTCCCTTGTTTGTATAATCATAGGCAGCTTCCGGCGCTTCAGCGATTTCTTCACACGGAACCGCAACGCCCGGGCTGTAGGCCAGCGAAAGGTCACGCTGCGTGGTCATTGGAACCGAGGCCGTCACATCAAACTTCCCCGGATTGGGATTCATGTGAAAACTCAACGCTTCTTCGCGGGTAATTTTGTTCTTTGTCATCTGGGTTTTGTTCCTTTTGCGGTCCTGCCTTGATAGCCGCCCCTTCGCCCCGGCTCAACAAAAGATAAATTCCGCCTTTCGCGCGGATTTCAGGATTTGTATGATCATCAGGCAGATTACCCCGGGGGATGACTTGAGCGTCACAAATGCAGCCGTAACGCCCATGATGGCGCAGTTTCTGGAAATAAAGGCCGGGTATAAGGATGCCCTGCTTTTTTACCGGATGGGTGATTTCTACGAAATGTTCTTTGACGATGCCGTCGCCGCATCGCAGGCGCTTGATATTGCGCTTACAAAACGTGGCAAACACATGGGTGTTGATATTCCTATGTGTGGTGTTCCTGCACATTCAGCCGAAGGATATTTTCTGACCTTGATCCGCAAAGGGTTTCGCGTGGCCGTGTGCGAACAACTGGAAAACCCGGCCGAGGCTAAAAAGCGCGGATCCAAATCGGTGGTGAAACGTGGTGTGGTACGGCTGGTAACGCCGGGAACCCTAACCGAAGAAAGCCTGCTGGATGCACGGCGTCATAACTATCTGGCAGCCTTTGCTGAGGTGCGGGATGTTGCAGCACTGGCCTGGGTAGATATCTCAACGGGGGAATTCAGGGTGATCCCCTGTTCGCAGGTAACACTAGGGCCGGAACTGGCACGCCTTACCCCACGCGAATTGATCGTTTCCGATACAAATGAGGCAGAATTAGCTGAATTAGTCACTGATTCCGGTGCCGCACTTACCCCGCTATCAGGGGCAAGTTTTGACAGCACCGCATCAGAAACCCGGCTGACAACCCTGTTCAAAGTAGGCTCAATAGATGCATATGGCCAGTTTACCCGCGCTGAAATGGCGGCAATGGGTGCAATCGTTGATTACCTGGACATCACGCAAAAGGGCAAACTGCCACTGTTGCGGCCCCCTGTTCGTGAACACTCTGGCAGCGTTGTACAAATCGATGCAGCCACCCGCCGCAATCTGGAACTAACCAAAAGCCTGTCGGGTGGGCGCGAAGGATCTCTGCTCGCCGCTATGGATCGAACCGTTACGCCTGCGGGTGGCCGATTGCTGGAACGGCGTCTTTCCAGCCCGTCACGTGATCCGGGTACGATTAATGATAGGCTTAACAGCATATCTTTCATGGCCGATCAGCCCCGTATTCGTGATGTAGTTCGTGCTGACCTGCGAAAGGCCCCGGATATTGACCGAGCCCTTTCACGGCTTGGGTTAGATCGGGGTGGCCCGCGTGATCTGGCCGCAATTCGCAACGGATTAACACAGGCCGGGGCCATAACCACCCGCTTGACACTACCTGTATTGCCAGACCTGCTTGGAAAATCAGCGAATGATCTTGGTGGCCACGAAAACCTGCTTGCGTTGCTTGATAAGGTACTGGTCGCAGAACCACCGCTTTTCGCCCGGGATGGTGGGTTTATCGCCTCGGGGTATGACGATGATCTTGATGAGGCGCGACAGTTTCGGGATGAGGGGCGCAGTGTTATTGCTGCGATGCAGTCTGAATATGTAAAACAAACCGGCATCGCATCATTAAAAATCAAGCATAATAATGTGCTGGGGTATTTTATTGATACAACCGCAACCCATGCCGAAAAAATGCTGTCCCCGCCGCTATCTGAAACATTTATCCATCGCCAGACAATGGCCAACGCGGTTCGGTTTACAACCGTTGCCCTATCGGAAATGGAAACCAGAATATTAAACGCGGGTAATCGCGCGCTTGAAATTGAAAAACGTCTCTATGACTGGATAAAAGGCTCAGTTCTGGAAAAAGCAGCGCCGATCGCAGCAACCGCGCGCGCAATGGCAGAGTTTGATTTCGCCGCCGCATTGGCGGATCTGGCAGCTGGTGAAAACTGGGTGCGCCCCATAGTCGAAAACAGCCGGTGTTTTGAAATTTCCGGTGGTCGTCACCCTGTCGTTGAACTAGCCCTGCGCAGGCAGGGAAGCACGCCGTTTATCCCAAATGACTGCGTCTTGTCTGATGGATCAGACGGCGCAAAGATCTGGCTGTTGACCGGGCCAAATATGGCCGGCAAATCAACTTTTTTGCGCCAAAACGCGCTAATCGCCCTTTTGGCACAGATGGGTTCTTTTGTACCGGCATCTTCTGCACGTATCGGCATCGTTTCACAGTTGTTTTCGCGTGTTGGTGCATCTGATGATCTGGCGCGCGGGCGATCAACTTTTATGGTTGAAATGGTCGAAACTGCCGCAATATTGAACCAAGCCGACGAAAATGCGCTGGTTATACTTGATGAAATCGGTCGTGGAACCGCAACATATGATGGGCTTTCCATTGCCTGGGCGGCGTTGGAACACCTGCATAGCGTCAACAAAAGCCGTGCTTTGTTTGCAACCCACTACCACGAACTGACCGCGCTAAGTGACAAACTTAGCGGCATGGAAAACGCGACCGTTGCGGTTAAAGAATGGGAAGGCGAAGTAATTTTTCTGCATGAGGTGCGAAAAGGCGCAGCTGACAGATCTTATGGTGTGCAGGTTGCCAAACTGGCGGGTTTACCCGCATCGGTCGTTGATCGTGCGCGGATTGTTCTAGACGCATTGGAAAAAGGTGAACGCGAAGGCGGCACCCGCCAAAAGGCCCTGATAGATGATTTGCCATTGTTTTCGGTTTCGCCCGGCCCTGCACCAATGGCTGCCTTGCCTTCTGCGGCAGAAAATAAGCTCGCCGGGATATATCCTGACGAGCTGACACCAAAAGAGGCGCTAAATCTTATCTACGAACTTAAGGCGCTTTCGAAACCGGAGTCGAACTGACGCCAACCTGTGCCGGGCGCAACAAACGATCATGCAGCATGAAGCCTTCAGTCATCACCTGAATAAGATCACCGGCTTTCGTATCTGGTAGCGGCGCTTCGAACATCGCCTGGTGAATTTGCGGGTCGAACTTATCACCCACCTGCGGCGCGATCTGTTCTATTCCGTGTTTCTTAAATACGTTCAGCAGTTCCCTCATCGTAAGGTCAATTCCTTCGATAAGTGCCTTGGCGCCCTCGCGTTGTTCTTCGGTCGCCGCATCAAGTGCACGCTTCATATTGTCGTATACCGGCAACATGTCGCGGGCCAGCTTGGATCCGCCATATTGTTCCGCTTCGCGTCGATCCCGTTCACCGCGTTTGCGGGAATTTTCTGCATCGGCTAGCGCACGCATGAAACGGTCACGCATATCGTCGCGTTCTGCGCGAACCTGTTCAAGTTCGCTGTCTTCGGATACCTCTTCATCTGTGAAATCCGGCGCTTCGGTGACAAACCGTTCCAGATCGTTATCGAAAATTTCCGTGATTTCTTCTTCTATATCTTTTTTAGCCTCGGCCATACCTAAACCCTTTAACCTCTGTTTGACAAAAGTTTGCCAACCAGTTGCGCTGTATAATCCACGATCGGCACGATGCGCCCATAATTCAAACGAGTCGGCCCGATCACGCCCACTGCCCCAATGATCTTTCGATCAGCGTTCATATAGGGGGAAACCACCAAAGAGGAACCCGAAAGTGAAAAAAGTTTGTTCTCTGAGCCAATAAAGATGCGCACACCGTCACCTTGTTCCGTCAGATCAAGGAATTCAGCGATATCACGCTTGCGTTCCAGATCATCAAACAGGGTGCGAATCTTGTCCAGGTCTTCCACTTCGGCGTCTTCGCCCAACAAATTGGACCGACCGCGCACAAGCAGGCGCTCGTATGATTCGCCCTCATTTTCCCAAAGCGCCATACCGCTCTGAACCAGATCGCGGGCCAGTATATCCAGTTCCTGACGTCTTGATCTGATTTCCAGCTCCACACTTCCGCGCAGTTCACTCAGGGTTTTGCCTTCGATCAGCGAATTCAGAAAATTCGCGGCCTCGCGCATGGATGAAGGGGTTTGCCCCGGAGGCGGCGTAAATACGCGGTTTTCCACGTGACCATCAGCATGCACCAACACGACAAGTGCACGATCTGTGGCAAGACTGACAAATTCAATGTGCTTGATTGGTGCTTCGTGTTTTGGGGTCAGTACCAGACTGGCGCCATGGGTTATCCCTGATAACGCGGATCCGACACGATCCATCATCGCTCCCACATCGGGTTCATTGGACCCTAACGTCGCATCGATTTTTTCACGGTCATCGTTTGTTAGATCATTGATTTCTAACAGCCCGTCAACGAACATCCGCAACCCCTGTTGCGTCGGAACGCGGCCAGCAGAAATGTGCGGGCTGTCCAGCAATCCCAAATATTCCAGATCCTGCATCACGTTGCGAATTGTTGCAGCGCTTACTTTTTCCGACATGTCCCGCGTCAGTGTACGCGAACCAACTGGGTCACCATTGTTCAGATACCCTTCAACCACACGCCGAAACACTTCTCTGCTTCGGTCGTTCAACTGGTCTAGCATATTTGATCTGTCGTTCATCAAGTCATCCCGAGCATCACGGCCAGCCAATTAAAAGGGTTCCTGGGCAAACGTCAATCGGGGTTGCGCCCACTGTGTTTGCAGGCATATGTCAGCGCAACCCAAAGAAAGGAATTCTTATGCGCCCTTCCGGCAGAGAAATTGATGAAATGCGCCCAATCTCAATCGAGGTTGGTGTTACCAAACACGCCGAAGGTTCCTGCATGATCAAGTGCGGTGATACCCACGTGCTGTGCACCGCATCACTTGAAACTAGGGTGCCACCATTTCTAAAAGGGTCCGGCCTTGGTTGGGTCACCGCCGAATACGGGATGTTGCCGCGTTCAACAGGGTCGCGGATGCGCCGCGAAGCAACCGCCGGCAAACAAGGTGGCCGTACCGTTGAAATCCAGCGCCTGATCGGGCGGTCCTTGCGTGCTGGCGTTGATCGTGTGGCCCTAGGTGAACGCCAGATCACTGTAGATTGTGATGTAATTCAAGCTGATGGCGGCACACGGTGCGCATCAATCACCGGTGGCTGGGTGGCACTGCGGCTTGCAGTTAACAAGTTGATGAAAGCGGGTGATGTAATTTCTGATCCTCTGGTTGATCATGTTGCCGCTGTCAGCTGCGGGATCTACGCCGGGCAACCTGTAGTTGATCTGGATTACCCGGAAGACAGCGAAGCAGGCGTTGACGGGAATTTTGTGATGCTGGGTCAAAAACGGTTGATCGAAGTTCAGATGTCTGCCGAAGGATCAACTTATTCACGTGATGAAATGTCTACACTTCTGGATTTGGCTGAAAAGGGTGTGGCCGATCTGATAGCCGCACAGAAATCGGCCATTGCCTGAAACACGCAAATTCACCGGTGATCAACTGATCATCGCATCACACAACGCGGGTAAACTGCGCGAATTTGCAGCGCTTGTGGCGCCTTTTGGTGTTACCGCACGATCCGCGGCTGATTTTGGTTTGGCAGAACCTGAAGAAACTGAAGATAATTTTGCAGGTAACGCCCGGATCAAAGCACATTATGCCGCCCGTGAAACCGGGTTGCCTGCATTATCGGATGACAGCGGCATTATGATTGATGCGCTGAACGGTGCACCGGGTGTTTATACTGCGGACTGGGCTGAAACCCCCAATGGGCGTGATTTTCCTATGGCGATGACTAAAGTCTGGGATCTTCTTGAACAAAAGAATTCCCCGGAACCGCGTAGCGCCCGGTTTTGCTGTACCTTGTGTTTGGCCTGGCCTGACGGGCATGACGAATTGTTCGAAGGTCGGGTTCTGGGCAGGCTTGTCTGGCCTATGCGTGGTGATCTCGGGTTTGGTTTTGATCCGATTTTCATGCCGGATGGGGAAAGCATAACTTTTGGTGAAATGGATCCCGCGCGCAAACACCTAATTAGCCATCGTGCTGATGCATTTGCGAAACTCGTGGCAGGTTGTTTTGCCTGAAAACAACCAATCCGGGGGCTTTGGCCTTTATATTCACTGGCCGTTTTGCCAATCGAAATGCCCTTATTGCGATTTCAATTCCCATGTTTCTGCATCGATTGATCAAAGCCGTTGGCTGGCTTCTTATATTAATGAAATCAAACACTTAGGGCGCGAAACACCAAGCCGGATTCTGGATACGGTGTTTTTTGGTGGTGGCACGCCCAGCCTGATGCGGCCCGAAATAGTTGCCGGGATCATGGAAACGATCCGGGCAACATGGCGTGTTTCAAATTCGTTTGAGGTTACCCTTGAGGCTAATCCCACATCAGTAGAGGCTGGCCGGTTTCAAGGGTATCGCGATGCCGGTGTTAACCGTGTTTCGATTGGAATACAGGCGTTGAACGATAATGATCTTCACGCGCTTGGCCGCCTTCATTCCGTATCCGAGGCCCGTAAAGCCCTTGATACTGCGCACCATATTTTTGATCGCGTCAGTTTTGATCTGATTTATGCACGACAGGGTCAAACTCTGGCTGATTGGCAAGCAGAATTAACCCAGGCAGTACAAATGGCCAGTGGCCACATATCGCTTTATCAACTAACAATTGAGGAAGGTACCGCCTTTGGTGATCGATATGCACGGGGCAAGTTGCCCGGTCTGCCCCCTGATGATGACGCTGCCGATATGTATTTCGCAACGCAGGATATTTGTGCTGCCGCTGGCCTGCCAGCCTATGAAATTTCCAACCACGCAAGCCCGGGCAACGAATCCCGTCACAACCTGATCTACTGGAACTATGCCGATTACGGCGGTATCGGCCCCGGTGCGCATGGCAGGCTAAGCCTTAACGGATCCCGTTATGCCACTGAAACTTATATTCAGCCCGGTAAATGGTTGGAACAGGTGGAAAATCACGGCAAAGGTGAAAGCCTGCGCAACAAATTGTCGAGTGGTGATCAAGGTGCCGAATATCTAATGATGGGGCTGCGCATAGATCAGGGGATCAGCCTGTCCCGGTATCAAAGTCTTACCGGAGATCGAATTAAATCGACTATAATCAACGATTTAACTGATATTGGCGTTGTGCGCGTAGCTGGTGACAGATTAGCCGCAACGCCAAAAGGTCGCCCGGTGTTGAATTCGATTATCCGGGAACTTCTACCTGACCCTACTTGATCACATTGGCATCCGCTGATGACAGAATACGGCAAATTTCATCCAGTTCATCCAGGTTCGCATAGTGGATGGTAATTTTGCCATCTTCCTTACCATCCTGAAAATCAATCAACACCTTCATCCCCAGATTTGCTGATAAGTCCTGTTCCAGGGAACGTGTATCCGCATCTTTTCCCGGTCGGACTTTTTGCTTCTTTTCCCTGATTGGTTTGGGCCCTTTGGCCAGCTTTTCTGTTTCCCGTACGGACAGGCCTTTGGTAACAACATGTCGCGCCAGTTCCGCAGGGTTTTCGGTAGTGATCAACGCCCTCGCGTGACCGGTGGTAAGTTCACCCTCTCGCAGCAAATCCAATACATACTCTGGTAGTTGCAACAGGCGCATCAGATTGGCGATATGACTGCGGCTTTTGGACAGACCAGAGGCCAGTTTTTCCTGCGTGTGTCCAAACCGATCCATCAACTGGCGATATCCCGTCGCCTCTTCTACCGGGTTTAAATCAGCGCGTTGCACGTTCTCGATGATGGCGATTTCCAATACTTCGTCATCAGAATAGTCGCGGATCAGAACCGGCAGTTCATGTAGCTGAGCAACTTGTGCAGCACGCCAACGTCTTTCGCCAGCAATTATCTGGTAACTATCAGTATTTGTTGGATTTATTCTAACTATCAGCGGTTGCAACACGCCTTTTTCCCGGATCGAAGCGCTTAGTTCCAGCAGGCTTTCGCGATCAAACTGTCGGCGTGGCTGATCAGGGTTCGGGTGGATCTTTTCAATTGGAACATAGCTTTCCGGTAAACGGGTATTTTCCCGATCCATATCTTCCGCTTGCGGTGCGACGTCCGCCATCAGCGCACTTAATCCGCGCCCCAAACCACGCCTGCCCGAAGTTTTATCAGCCATAAATTTTCCCCCAGTTTAGGCCGCGTGGCCGTGTCTTTTTATCATTTCCTGCGCCAACAGTCTGTACGCAAGGCTACCCTTTGATCGGGTATCATAATCCAGAACCGGCAACGCATAAGATGGCGCTTCGCTAATTCTCACATTCCTTGGGATCACCGTCTTAAAAACCAGTTCTCCCAGGTTTTCCCTTGCATCCGCTTCTACCTGCAATGACAGGTTATTTCGCTTGTCATACATAGTCAGCACAATACCTTCGATCCGCAGATCCGGATTAGCCGTCTGGCGCACCTCTCTGACGGTCAACATAAGCTGTGAAAGTCCTTCCAGCGCGAAGAATTCACTTTGCAGGGGCACCAAAACAGAATGAGAAGCCACCATCGCATTCACCGTCAGCAAACTAAGTGACGGCGGGCAATCAATCAGTACGTAATCAAATTCATACTGGTCGATAGCTGGCTGTCGTAATGCATCATGCAGCAAATAGCTTCGTTTTTCGTTTGAAATCATCTCGATATCGGCTGAACTAAGGTCCGTGGTCGCCGGTGCAAGCCAAAGGCCTTCAACATTTGTGGTCTGAACCACCTCATCAAGGGGCGCTTCTTCAAGTATCAGGTCGTAGGTCGTTAATTTTCGTTGTTTTGTATCCAGCCCCAACCCGGTGGATGCATTCCCTTGCGGATCCAGATCAACCAAAAGAACATTAAACCCCTGCTCCGCAAGCGCCGCACCAAGGTTGATCGTCGTTGTCGTTTTGCCAACACCGCCCTTTTGGTTCACTACGGCGATGATTTTCGGGCCTTTCGGCCGGGATGGGTCAGACACGTCTGATGTCTCCAAATCTTAAAATGGCCGCCGCTTCGTCGGTTTTGCTTTTGTATTCTTCGCTTTGAAATGACCAGGTTTCAAGCGCTTCTTCAAGTTCAAGGCGATAATTCGCGCCTTTCATGAATAACGCCTGGCCCTGAGGGCCCAAATGAGTTTGTGCATAGCCCAGCAATTTAGTTAACGGGGCCAGTGCCCGCGCTGAAACAACATCAGCGCCAAGTGGTTCCATGTTTTCAATTCGCTCTGACAACACTGTCGCCGATACATTTGTTTCACGTGAAACAGTTCTAAGGAAAGTACTTTTACGTAAATCGCTTTCCACCAAAGTAAACCGAAGCCCCGGCTTTTGTTCCGCGGCGACAATTGCGACGACCATACCAGGAAAACCACCACCTGAACCAAAATCAATCCAGTTGCCGCTGTTTGCATGTACCAACCCCAGGATCTGTAAAGAATCAAAGAAGTGCCGCTGCCACAGGTCTTCTAATGACGCTTTTGAAACAAGGTTTATGGTAGGGTTCCACTTTCGAAGAAGGCGTTCGTAAACATCTAGACGACCCATTGTTTCACGTGAAACATCAAACCCCACCTGAAACCTATTGCGGGAACTTTCGCGCGTCACTATGCAGATCGCTTTCTATTCGATTGCCTCAGTTTTGATAGGATCAACGTCAGCGCAGCTGGGGTCATGCCCTCGATACGCCCTGCTTGTGCCAGTGTTGCGGGTCGCGCGGAGCTAAGTTTCAGGGACAGCTCATTTGAAAGACCCTGAAGGCCCACATAATCAAATTCTAGTGGAATCTCATAGGCTTCATCGCGTTTGATCGCTTCTATATCTCTTTCCTGACGGTCAATATAGTTTGCATAAAGCGCATCTCTTGCCATTTGAAGCTGGATATCATCTGAAACCTCAGCCAAATCTGGATGCAGATCAATAAGGTCGCTAAAACTGACATCAGGAAAGGACAAAAGCTGTAATCCATTTCTTCGAACACCATCTTTGCTGACCTTGATGCCGTGTTTCGAAATATCTTTTGGGCTAAGATTCATATCAGAAAGCAGGTTTCTGGCTGCGTTCAAAGCACTCATTTTATCTTCAAACAAAGCGCGCCTGTCTTCGCCCACACATCCCAATTCAATTCCTAGTGGCGTTAACCGCTGGTCAGCATTATCTGCCCGCAAAGAAAGCCTGAATTCAGCACGCGATGTAAACATTCTGTAGGGCTCACTTACCCCGCGGGTTATAAGATCATCAATCATCACACCGGTGTAAGACGAAGCGCGGCTGAATATTAGCGGTTCCCGATGTTTTACCCTCAACGCCGCGTTCAGCCCGGCAACCAAACCTTGCGCGGCGGCTTCCTCATAACCTGTGGTTCCGTTTATCTGGCCCGCAAGAAACAGGCCCGGCACATCCTTCAGTTCCAGTGTCAGGCCAAGTGCACGTGGATCGACATAGTCATATTCGATCGCATAACCAGGTTGAAGAATCGTTGTATCTTCAAGGCCGTATATAGAATGAACATAGGCTTCCTGAACGTCCAGCGGCAAGGATGTAGAAATACCGTTAGGATAAACAGTGCTAACATCCAACCCTTCTGGTTCCAGAAATATCTGATGAGAATCTTTATCAGAAAACCGCACAACCTTATCTTCTATCGACGGGCAGTAACGTGGCCCGACGCCATCAATTTGCCCGCCATACATCGCAGAACGGTTCAGGTTTTTCAGTATGATTTCATGAGTTTGCTGGTTGGTATGTGTGATACCACAATCTACCTGTCGTGCGGTTGGGGTCGAAGACATAAATGAAAACATGGTCGGGTCAGCGTCCCCCGGCTGTTTTTCCAGAACATCCCAGTTGATTGTTGCGCTATCAAGCCGCGGCGGAGTTCCAGTTTTCAACCGCCCAAGCGGTAACCCAAAACTATCAATTCGTTCAGCGAGACGCACAGATGCGTTATCGCCCATCCTGCCACCCTGTTTTGCAACGTCACCAATATGGATGGTGCCGCGCAAAAATGTTCCTGTCGTCAGGATGACCGCGCCTGCTAACAATCGAGACCCATCCGCAAGAACTATGCCGCTAACCTTACCTTTTTCCATCTTGAAATCAGTGGCCTCTGCCTCAATCACCATCAGGTTTTCCTGACCGGTGATTTCCCGCTGCATGGCGTAACGGTAGATTTTTCTGTCTGCTTGCGCCCGTGGCCCCTGAACTGCCGGCCCCTTGCGCCTGTTCAAAAGGCGAAACTGAATGCCTGCCATATCAGCCACACGCCCCATGGCACCACCAAGCGCATCGATTTCCCGTACAAGATGGCCCTTTCCAAGGCCTCCGATTGCTGGATTACACGACATTACGCCTATACCATCAAACCTAAGCGTCACAAGGGCAGTGCGCGCACCAAGCCTGGCAGACGCCAGGGCGGCATCACATCCGGCGTGGCCACCACCGACTACAACAACGTCAAAATCCTGATGTTTCACGTGAAACAATCCCTACTTACCAAGACAGAAACTGGAAAAAATTTCATCCAGTATGTGTTCTACATCAACACGTCCAACCAAAGAATTCAACGCGCGGATAGCGGTGCGAAGTTCTTCTGCTGCCAGTTCTGACCTGTTAGGGCCATTCAATACCTCAGTCTTCCCAGTTTCCAAAGAACGCAAAGCCAAAAGCATCGCCGTTCTATGTCTTTCGCGTGTGGCGATACCCGCAGTAGTGGCCCTATCTTTCAGATTTTTAGTAATTTTTTCAACCAGCTGCCCAATCCCCGCACCAGTTTTTCCGGATACAGAAAAACTATTGGTTTGTTCAAGATCGGCTTTTCCATAGGCGATTATATCGTCTGGTCTGGGCAAAATGCCGGGCAGTTCTGTATCGTTATCGATAAGAAAAATCCTGAGATCGGCATCTGCGGCCCGATCTTTGGCACGTTTGATTCCGAGGGATTCTACAACATCCTGACTATCGCGCAGGCCCGCTGTATCCAATACTGTCACCGGCAGACCACCAAGATCCATATGAACCTCGATCACATCGCGGGTTGTACCCGCGATTTCAGATGTGATCGCAGCATCACGACCCGCAAGCGCGTTCAAAAGCGTTGATTTTCCAACATTTGGGGGGCCAACAATCGCAACCTCAAACCCCTCGCGAATACGTTCCGCAACACGTGTTCCGTCAACTTCGGCCTGAAGTTCAGACACCGTATCGTTTATCAGACCTAAGACTTCGGGGCTGACATCGACCGGCACGTCTTCGTCTACAAAATCGATGGTGGCTTCCAGCAGCGCAGCTGCGCGGATCAAACTACTGCGCCAGTGATCAGCACGGTCCCCCAAAGCACCAGACAGCACCCGCAGCGCCTGACGGCGCTGTGCTTCTGTTTCGGCATCGATAAGATCTGCCAGGCCTTCGACCTGCGCCAGATCCAAACGGCCGTTTTCCAGGGCACGCCGGGTAAATTCACCGGGTTCTGCCAATCGCAGGCCAGAGATACCACCAAGTTCCCGGAGAACAGCAGATATAGTTGCGATACTGCCATGCAGATGCAGTTCACCTACATCTTCACCGGTAAAACTGTTCCTTCCGGGAAAAGTAAGAACCAGTGCTTCATCAAGACGATGCCCATTGTCATCGCGCAACAACCGCAATCCGGCTTTGCGCGGTTCAGGTAGGGTGCCAGCAAGCGATTGTACAGCCTCAAGCGCATGGGGCCCGGAAACCCGGATCACCGCAACACCTGCTTTGCCACGCGCAGTCGCCAGTGCAAATATCGTGTCCATACCAATCTAACGCATTGTTATCAAACAAAACTTAGGTATTCATAGAGTCGAAAAATTCCTGATTGGACTTGGTTTGTTTTAGTTTTGACGTCAGGAATTCAATCGCATCCGTTGTTCCCATAGGATTAAGAATGCGGCGAAGAACATAAGTCTTTTGCAGATCGCCCTTATTCACCAACAGTTCTTCTTTTCGGGTGCCGGATTTAAGGATGTCAATCGCAGGGAATACGCGCTTATCGGCAATCTTCCGATCGAGTACAATTTCCGAGTTACCGGTACCCTTGAATTCTTCAAAGATAACTTCATCCATCCGGCTGCCTGTATCGATCAGTGCGGTAGCGACGATGGTAAGTGAACCACCTTCCTCAATGTTACGTGCAGCCCCGAAAAACCGTTTCGGGCGCTGTAGGGCATTTGCATCAACACCGCCCGTCAGAACCTTGCCTGAGGACGGGACAACCGTGTTGAAAGCGCGCCCCAACCGAGTAATCGAATCCAGCAGGATCACAACGTCGCGTTTGTGTTCGACCAGACGTTTGGCTTTTTCAATCACCATCTCAGCCACAGCAACGTGGCGTGTGGCGGGTTCGTCAAAAGTAGAAGACACAACCTCGCCCTTAACGCTGCGCTGCATATCGGTAACTTCTTCGGGGCGTTCATCGATCAGCAACACAATCAGATAGCAATCCGGGTGGTTCTTTTCGATCGAATTGGCGATGTTTTGCAAGATGACGGTTTTACCGGTTCTGGGGGGTGCCACAATCAGGCTACGCTGACCCTTGCCAATAGGTGCAACCAGATCGATAATCCGCGCAGTGCGGTCTTTGATTGTCGGATCTTCAAGTTCCAGTTTAAAGCGTTCTTCGGGATAAAGTGGTGTCAGATTATCAAAGTTGATTTTGTGGCGTGCTTTTTCAGGATCCTCAAAATTGATCAGCGAAACACTTGTAATCGCGAAATAGCTTTCGGTTTCACGCGGCGCTTGCATGACACCATCAACGGTATCGCCGGTACGAAGCGCGTATTTGCGGATCATTTCCGGGGATACATAAATATCATCAGGACCCGGCAAATAGTTGGCTTCGGGGGAACGAAGAAAACCAAAACCATCCTGCAACACTTCCAGCACACCATCACCGGAAACTTCCCAGCCTTCTTCGGCGCGTTCCTTGAGAATGGCGAACATCATATCGCCTTTACGCATGGTAGAGGCGTTTTCAATTTCAAGCTCTTCGGCCATAGACAGCAAGTCTTTAGGGCTTTTAGCTTTCAAATCAGACAGTTTCAGGCATTCTTCGGTCATCGGATATATCCATGGATCGCCCATTTTCAGAGTTCGATCATATGTTTAGTGGGAATTCAAAACGGTCGGACGACCGCCGAGGTGCTAAATAGGGATCAAACCCGCACGAGTCAACGCTGCTTAAAAGGGGCGCGCAATTACGGATACAACGATGATAATCATCAAAACTGTCGGAACTTCATTCATAATCCGATAGCGACGGCCTGATAAGGTATTCCTGCCAAGCTGAAAATCTTTGCGGCGCCCAGCAAGCCACATGTGAAACCAAGTCATTGTAAGGACAGAAATAGCCTTGGTCCAGGGCCAGATTGCAGACCAGTCAATCACACCGGGGGTGAACACCAGCAAAAGGCCAAACAGCCAGGTCGCGATCATTGCCGGGTTCATGATGACTCGTAGTAATTTAGTTTCCATCATCTGAAAAAGATCGTCTGCCTGGCCACCTGCATTCACAGATTCCACGTGATGAACAAATAGTCTGGGAAGATAGAATATACCTGCCATCCATGAAATCACGGAAATGATGTGCAGGGATTTAATCCAAGGATATAACCCAATCAGTATTTCACCCATTTCCATGCCTCTTTCATGAAGTTCTTATGACCCTTCCTAATAATAAATAGAAAGAAAAGAAAAGATGATGATTATGTAGGGCCGGTGGATAGTGTGGATTATTGTATTACCAACAAGGTTATACCCAATGAAACAGGGCGGTGGATTTCTTTGGGATGAAATATGGATAGCTTCAGAAACCAAAATTAAATGTTATATAACAAATAGTTAATATGAATTAGGTGTGGATAAAAAGTGAATAAAAGCTGAAATCTTTCCTGAAAACGAAATTTATAACAGGGTCGGCGTGTCAGCTATCCACGGTGGATGAATTTGGCACAGTTCTTGACAAGTAGCTGATCTATCCACGAAACCTTGGGCCAATGCCCACTTCAAGACTTTTAACCACGCCTTTCAGGCACTGCTATCCACAGGGGTGTCAACATGAGTACTAAGATCTTTCTGGCGTCCGCGTCAGACATTCGCAGAAAATTACTGGATAGCGCAGGTGTTGAATATACTGCTGTTAAGCCAATGGTGGATGAAAATGTGATCATCGCTTCTATGCAGGCTGAGGCTGTAGAACCGCGCGATATTGCAGATGCCCTGGCCGAACATAAAGCCAGGAAGATCAGCCTGAAACATCCGGACGCATTGGTTATCGGGTGTGATCAGATATTGGATTTGCATGGTGAAATTCTTCAAAAACCAACAGATCAGCAAGACGCCCGCAACCATCTGGCCAAACTATCAGGGCAAAGCCACAACCTGTGGTCCGCAGCGGTAATCTATCAGGATGGCGGGCCGCTTTGGCGCCATGTTGGTGGGGTACGCCTGCAAATGCGAACCCTTTCAGAACCGTATCTTGAAGATTACCTGCTCAGGAATTGGGAAAGTGTTCGCCACAGTGTAGGGTGCTATAAACTTGAAGAAGAAGGTGTTCGGTTGTTTAGTAGTATAAAGGGTGATTACTTTTGCGTTTTGGGATTGCCACTTGTCGAGTTGCTTGACCATCTTACACGAACAGGGGTTCTGAACGGATGAGTGACAGAAAAATACCACTTGCGGCCGTAATCGGATCACCCATTGCCCATAGTCGTTCGCCCGCCCTGCACGCATATTGGCTGAAAAGATATGGTATCCGCGGTCACTATATTCCAATGGATATTTCGCAAGACGATCTGGCTGACGCGATAAAGCAAATGCCGAAAATGGGATTTGTCGGGGCGAATGTTACTATTCCTCACAAGGAAGCGGTGTTGAGGCTGGCTGATCTGGTAACAGATCGGGCCGCCCTTATCGGCGCCGCCAATACGCTGATCTTCCGCAAGGATGGAAAAGTTCACGCGGATAACACTGACGGGTACGGGTTTATTGAAAATCTGCGCAGCGGGGCACCAAACTGGAAACCCAAATCTGGCCCGGCTGTGGTGTTTGGTGCGGGTGGCGCATCGCGGGCAGTTTTAGCGTCGCTGATTGACATCGGGGTTACTGAAATACGGCTTTCCAACAGAACCCGCGCGCGCGCAGACGCTTTGCGTGACGAGTTTGGCACGAAAATCAAAGTTGTCGATTGGGTGCAGGCCGGGAATATGTTGGACGGTGCGGTTACGGTGGTGAATTCAAGCTCACTTGGTATGGTTGGCAAGCCGGAAATGCGGGTGCCGCTTGACGGACTATCCCCATCTGCTGTGGTTACTGATCTGGTTTACACACCGCTGGAAACACGGCTGTTGAAACACGCAAAATCAATCGGGTGCACAACGGTTGATGGATTGGGGATGCTGATCTATCAGGCTGCTCCGGCGTTTGAACGCTGGTTTGGCCTGCGCCCGGACGTAGACGAAAGTACGCGCCAAGTTGTTTTGGAAAAATGACGCGCGTCAGACCCTTTATAATCGGATTGACCGGTTCTGTCGGGATGGGAAAATCCACGACTGCGCAGCTGTTTCAGGATGAGGGCGCTGCAATCTGGGATGCGGACGCGGCTGTTCACCGGTTGTATGAAAAAGATGGCGCGGGGGTTACGCCAATCGGACGGATTTGCCCCGAAGCGATCGTTGATGGTGTGGTCAGCCGCCCGGTGCTGAAATCCTGGATCTCGGCAGATGATACAGCGCTAGGCAAGATTGAAGCGATTATTCATCCGCTTGTCGCGCAGGACCGGGCCGGATTTCTTGCCAGTGCGAAAACTGATATTGTCGTACTTGATATACCGCTGCTGTTTGAAACCGGATCAGCAGAAAAAATGGATATGGTCGTTGTTGTTTCTGCGCCAGAAAACTTGCAACGAGAACGCGTTCTTGCAAGGCCCGGCATGAACGAAGATCAGTTACAGATTATACTGAGCAAGCAAATGCCTGATAAAGAAAAACGCGCGAACGCGGATGTTGTGATACCAACGCAAACCCTTGAAGAAGCGCGCCGCGCCGTGCAATTACTGGTCAGGAAGATCAAGAAAGACCTAGCCGATGCGTGAGATTGTTCTCGACACGGAAACCACCGGGTTTGACCCGGCAGCTGGCGACAGAATTGTTGAAATCGGTGCGGTCGAATTACTGAACCATTTACCAACCGGGCAGACATATCACCAATATATCAACCCCGAACGGGCGATGCCAAAAGAGGCATTTGAAGTGCATGGGCTGGGCGATGATTTTTTGCGCGACAAACCTGTTTTTGCGAAAATAGGCCAGGCGTTTCTGGATTTTGTCGGCACATCCAAGATGGTGATCCACAACGCTTCGTTCGACATAAAGTTTTTGAACGCGGAACTGAAATGGATGAACCTGCCGCAATTGCCCTGGGAACAGGCGCTGGATACACTGGCAATTGCGCGCACAAGATTTCCGGGATCACCTGCATCTCTGGATGCTTTGTGCCGCCGTTTTGGCATCGATAATTCATCGCGAACTTTGCACGGCGCATTGCTGGATAGTGAAATTCTGGCAGAAGTTTATCTGGAACTGATCGGCGGGCGGCAACCGGATCTGGTGCTAACGGGTAATAGCAAATCAAGTGGGAAAGGCGGCGACGATGAATGGCGCCCAAGAGCACGCCAAACCCCACTGGCATCAAACCTTACAGATACAGAAGCCGACGCCCATTCCAAATTCATAGCTGAAATGGGCGACATTGCATTATGGAAAAAACTGGGCTGAGGATCAGGACGCCTTGGGCGCTTCTGCTTCTTTTGCGGCTTTGGCAATTTCAGCCTGACGCGCCAGGTTCTGACGATAAAGCGAAACCCAGTCGATATTATCCAGGTTGAGCGGTGGAAAGCCACCATCACGGATCACATCATGTACAACACGGCGTGCAAACGGGAACAACATGCGTGGACATTCAATCATCAAAAACGGATGCATCTGTTCGTCGGGCACGTTTTCGATATGAAAAATGCCACCATATTCCAGTTCAAGAAGGAACATGGTGTCATCGGTGCCTTTGTTCTTGGCGCTGATGTTGTATTTTGAAATCACCTCAAACTGGTGATCAACCGGGCGCTTTTTAGCATCGAGGCTAACCTGAACATTGACGTCAGGTGTTGCATCACCTGTTATGCCCTTTTGCGCGACGATGTTTTCAAAAGACATATCACGGATGAACTGGCCAAGGATTTGCATCTTTACTTGTGGTGCCTGTTCGGTGGCGCCGTTGGTTTCGGCTTTCTCGGCCATTCGTTAACTCCTGCGAAAATATTTCGGGGCGTTCCTATCAGGTCAGGAACCGGGTCTCAATGCTTTGTCCAGCCTGAATTGCCGGGTTTATTGGACGAAGGGGGCGAATCTACTTCTTTGTAATCACCTTCAATCACCGAATCATTTGACGGGTTTGTTTGCTGCGTCGATCCACCAACCGAAAAACTTTGCATTTTCACCCGGGAACGAAAGTAGGCGTATACCGCAGATCTTACCGGCGGGATCAGCAGCGAAAACCCGACCGCATCGGTGAAAAACCCCGGGGTTAGCAAAAGTGCCCCGGCAATCAGGATCATCGCACCATGAACCAACGGTTCTGTCGGGTCGTTCAGTTCATTTAGCGACGAACGAAGCTTATTTATTGCCAAAACCCCCTGTGCCCGCATTAGCCAGGTGCCTAGAAAGGCGGTGATTATTACAATTCCAAGGGTAGGCCAAAGGCCAATAAACCCGCCAATTTGAATGAACAGCGCGATTTCTATCAGGGGAACCGCCAAAAACAGAACAAACAGCCACATAATAACCTCTTGTAATCACATCCCGGCGTGGTGGACTTGAACCCGGGCCTGCCTTACATAAGTGCCAAATTGGCCCGTTACCACCCGATTTGGGTTTGAGAGGTAAAGATGAGTTCTGCTGTTATCCAGCTTTTGGTTCTTGCCGGAATTGCTGTTTTTCTGATTCTGCGACTGAAAGATGTTCTTGGAACACGTGATGGTTTTGAGAAACCACCGGTTTCAACAAAGGTTGCCGGAAGAAAACGTAGTGACTTTGAAGTGATCGAAGGTGGCCCGGACCGGGATATCACAGATCATGCCGAAGAAGGATCCGAATCAGCCAAGGCATTGGCATCAATGAAGGGCGCTGAACCAAGCTTTAGCGTTTCTGAATTTCTTGACGGCGCGCGCGGGGCTTATGAGATGATCCTGATGGCCTTTGAAAAGGGCGAATTGGAACAGATCCAACCTTTCCTGTCTAAAGATGTTTATGAAACATTTTCTGACGTTGTGGAAGCACGCAAGAAAGAGGGCATCAGCATCGAGGCTAACTTTGTCGGGGTACGCGAACTGACCCTGAGCGATGCAAGTTTTGATGAAAAATCCCGTGTTGGCGAAGTTACCGTAAAATTTGTGGGCGAACTGACATCTGTTGTGCGTGACAAGGATGGCGAAGTCCTCGAAGGAAACCCAAACGAGATCAAGCGCCAGAAAGATATCTGGACATTTGGCAGGGCCATGGCAGCGGACAATCCAAATTGGCAGCTGGTCGCAACCGGAGAATGAAGCATGCGCTGTCTGCCGCATTGGTTATGGCAGCGTTTGCAATGACGGGCGCGAAATCCCAACCGCTTGCCAGCCACACGGTTCTTTCATTCTATGATCTGGCGGGTTGGGATGATGATAATCACCGCGCCGCGCTGGATGTATTCCTGAGCACATGTGGTGACATGAAATCGCAGGAATGGGCGTCGCTTTGCGCGCTGGCATCTGACCAATCCAACCCACGTACATTTTTTGAACTGTTTTTTCGCCCGGTGCTTATCGAAGATGGGGCACCGGCACTGTTTACCGGATATTTCGAACCGGAACTGAACGGGTCGCGTGTGCGATCGGGCGCGTTTCGTTATCCGCTATACAAGGTTCCCCCCGAACTGGGGGCCGGGCAACGTTGGCATTCCCGCGAAGCAATCGAAGAACAGGCCCTGCTGTCCGGCCGGGGGTTGGAAATTGCTTGGATAGACAACCCGGTTGACGTGTTCTTTTTGCAGATACAGGGTTCAGGGCGGGTTCGTTTGACAGACGGGTCATCTTTGCGTGTTGGCTACGGTGGTGCGAATGGTCATCAGTACCGGTCAATCGGCGAAGAACTGGTCCGGCGCGGTGTATATCAACCACATCAAGTTTCGGCGCAGGTTATCCGTAACTGGGTCCGCCGTAATCCCACTGATGGCGCAGAATTGTTGCACCACAATCCATCATATGTGTTTTTCCGCGAAGTTCGCGGGGTACCGTCAGAACGTGGCCCGTTGGGCGCAATGAACCGATCAATTACCACCAACCGATCCGTTGCTGTTGACCCCGCACATGTTCCCCTTGGCGCACCGGTTTGGGTGGAAAAAGGTGGGCGCAATGGATTTAACCGACTGATGATTGCGCAGGATACCGGATCAGCGATCAAGGGCGCACAGAGAGCTGATATTTTCTATGGAACCGGAGATGAAGCCGGGCGCGTGGCTGGGCGTGTGCGTGATCCGGGGCGGATGGTTGTGCTTTTGCCAATACAGGAAGCATTTTTGCGCGCCGAGAGTTCCAAAAAATGACGCGCGGAAAGCCGCGTGGTTTGCGCCCCGACGAAGAAGAACTATGGGATAAGGTTCGCCATAGCGCCGTACCCCTGCATCCAAGTAAGCGTAAGGCGATCAAGGATGCGATTGAACATCGAAAGCCAAAGCAACCGCAAGTGCCCGTTCCAAAATTCCGGGTTGGCGAAGCTGCTACCGCAACAGCCATGCCAAACAGTTTTTCACCAAGCATTTCTGACAGGTTGGCCAGCGCCCCGATTCAGATGGATAGCAAGAATTTCGGACGGATGAAAAAGGGCAGGCTTTCGCCGGAACGGCGTGTTGATTTGCACGGAATGACACTGGCGCAGGCCCACCCAGTTCTAAGCGGGTTCATTCTGGATGCCTATGCTGCCGGGAACCGGCTGGTTCTGGTAATAACCGGGAAAGGCAAAGACAAACCTGACGAAGGGCCGATCCCGGTTCGCCGTGGTGTGCTGAAACATCAAGTGCCGCACTGGCTGAATTCCGGGCCGCTAAAGCCAATGATTTTACAGGTATCCGAGGCCCACCTGAAACACGGGGGCACGGGCGCGTACTATGTGTATTTACGGCGTCAGCGCTAACCTTGGTCTGGCGCGCCGTACCCCTATCATCGCAAGCGCTGCTGCCACGATGAAATAGATGCATATGCCGATCATCTGGTCGGGAAAGGCAACGCCAAAATCTATCAGATACCCCGATATTCCCGGCCCGATTGCAGAGCCAAACACCATCACAGCTGTAGCAAGCGCCTTGATTGCCCCCAGATTACGGGTGCCGAAATGTTCTGCCCAGAACGCGCCTGGCAAAGTTGATCCTGCACCAACGCCAAACCCCAGAACCATCATCCCGACCGCTGCGGTAAACAAGCTTTGCGCGGATGCCAGGATCAGGAAGGCTGCACTGTATGGTAACAAGTAAAGCGGCATCAGCCTGTTGGTTCCAAATCTGTCCAGCGCCCACCCCGAAAGGAAGGTAGACACAACAGATGTGAGCGTAAACAGCGGGAACAGAGCCACGAATTGCACATGTTCCCATCCTTTAACCTCTGCCAGATGAACCTGTTGGAAAAACAGGGCCGTTCCCCATGCCGATGGCCCCACAAGGGTTGGTATCATCAGCCAGAACAACCAGTGCCTGATTATTTCCGGGCGTTTCCAGTGGCGCCCTTCCATCCCAACAGCGTGGGTTTCTTTGGCTATGGATTGCGGCGTTCTTTCGTTGCGAAGAAGTGCTATTAGTACCGGAATTGCAGCCAGCGACAAAACCGCTGCTACCACCCACAATATTCGCCAGTGCGTCACCGCCAGCAGGGCAACGAATGTCAACGGTAAGACAGCCTGACCAAATGCAAAACCCATTGCAACAATCGACAAGGCGCGCCCGCGTGTTGCAACAAACCAGCGCGCGGTTGAAACAACCGCAGTGTGATCGATCATCCCCTGCCCGGTAAATCGCAGCCCAAATATTACAAACGGCAGCGCCCAGACCGATGGAACCGCTGCCATTAACAGGCAGGCTACAGCCAAAAGGAATAAAACGACGGCCCCAAGATGTCTGACCCGAAACCGATCTGTCAAAACGCCCGCCCAGATCATGACAATAGCCGAAGCGGTGGTGCCGATTGTATATATACCACCCCACGCACCATGGGATAAGTCGAATTCCTGCCGAATGACCCCGGCAAAAATAGAGATGAAAAAGGTTTGCCCAAAACTGGACACCAGTGTCAGCAATACCCCGGCGGTTAACCAGGGCGCATTTTCACGAAGGAAGCGAAAATAGGTCATGAAACCCGTTCACCGGGTTGTTGGTGAAAGGGAAATGGGATCACAACATATAGCGGCTGATATCAGCAGATTTCATCATCTCACCCAGGTTTTTCTGTACGAATTCTGCATCAACTGTCACTGCTTCGCCTGCGCGATCCGGGGCGGAAAAGGACAGGTCTTCGAAAACCCGTTCCAGAACGGTATAAAGACGCCGCGCACCGATGTTTTCAACGCTTTGGTTCACCTCGGCGGCGATATGGGCAAGGGCGGCAATGCCTTCTTTGGTGAAATCAACCACAACTTCTTCGGTTCCCATCAGGGCGGTATATTGCAGGGTAAGCGCGTTGTCGGTTTCGGTCAGGATGCGAACGAAATCATGTTCGGTTAAGGCGCGCAGTTCCACCCGGATCGGCAAACGGCCCTGCAATTCCGGCAGCAGATCGGATGGTTTGGCAATATGAAATGCGCCCGACGCAATGAACAATACATGGTCAGTTTTAACCGGGCCGTATTTGGTTGAAACTGTCGTTCCTTCGATTAGCGGCAGAAGATCGCGCTGCACGCCTTCGCGGCTGACATCAGCACCACGAGCATCTGAGCGCGCGCATACCTTGTCGATCTCATCAAGAAATACGATGCCATTTTGTTCAACCGCGTCAATTGCGGCTTTGGTAACGGTTTCATCATCCAGCAGTTTGTCGGCTTCTTCACCGATCAGGATATCGAAACTTTCGGCAACCGTCATTTTACGCCGAACCGTGCGACCCTGAAGGGCTTTGCCAAACATGTCGCCCAGGTTCATCATTCCACCCGCCTGCCCCGGCTGACCGGGAATTTCAAACATCGACATCGGATTGGAGGTGTCGGCAAGATCCAGTTCGATCACGGTATCATCCAGTTCACCGCGTTTTAGTTTGCCACGAAACATATCAAGGGTTTGTTCACGCGCGTTTTCACCAGCGATGGCGGCCAACACACGGTCTTCCGCGGCCTGACGGGCGTTGGCTTTGACGTCTTCGCGCATAAGTTCGCGCGTCATGGTGATTGCAGATTCAACCAGATCGCGCACGATCTGTTCCACATCACGCCCGACATAGCCGACCTCGGTAAATTTGGTGGCCTCGATTTTCAGAAACGGTGCGCGCGCCAGTTTTGCCAGGCGGCGACTGATTTCTGTTTTGCCAACACCGGTCGGCCCGATCATCAGGATATTTTTGGGATACACTTCGTCGCGCAGATCGTCGGATAGTTGTTTGCGTCGCCAGCGGTTTCGCAGGGCAACGGCGACAGCGCGTTTCGCGTCTTTCTGGCCAATAATGAAACGGTCAAGTTCCGAGACAATTTCCCGCGGGGTCAGGTCAGTCATTTCGCAATCTTCTCCACAGTCAGGTTGCCGTTGGTGTAAACACAGATGTCCGAAGCTATGGCCATTGCCTTGCGCGCAATGTCTTCTGCAGACATTTTTGTATCCATCAATGCGCGCGCCGCTGCCAGCGCATAATTTCCACCCGAACCGATAGCGGTGACATCATGTTCGGGGTCAAGAACATCGCCGGCACCAGTGATCACCAACAGGTCGCTACCGTCGGTGACGATCAGCATCGCTTCCAGTTTTTGCAAATATTTATCGGTGCGCCAATCTTTCGCCAGTTCGATTGCGGCGCGCGCCAGTTGGCCGGGGGTTGCTTCCAGTTTTGCCTCCAGCCGTTCAAGCAGCGTGAATGCATCGGCGGTAGACCCGGCGAACCCGGCAATTACATCCTGACCACCAACAGTTAGTTTGCGAACCTTGCGCGCTGTTCCTTTTATAACAGTCTGGCCAAGGCTGACCTGCCCGTCGCCGGCGATAACCACTTCGTCGCCTTTGCGAACCCCGATTATCGTTGTCCCGTGCCAGCCGGGAAATTGGTCTTCAGCCATCAGATCGCTCCGTCATAAGTTCATGAGTATATGGACATGCCAACCGGATCGCACAAGCGCCTTTCTCTTGTTGTGGCGCCTAACAGGGTTTAGCGTTTGAAAGAATGAACCAGAAAAAAACCATAACATTTTACCTGCGATCGCCATTTCGTGAAAGGGCCGAAACCGGTGGTGTAAACTTCGTAAACCGGATGATTGCCGCGTTCGCTTCGCGTGGATTCAGCGTGGAGTTTCGCGGGAATTCGGATATCGAGGTTGTCCAGTCAGCCAGCAACCCGGGCTATTCGATATTTTACATGGAACACCCGTTTCATCAACGCGCGCTGACAATGAGGTTGGCATACATTTACCCGTTCTGGCGAATGGAACAGGCTGGTAACAGGTGGGAATGGGAGGTTGCGAAAACTACCTTTGATGCGGCAGAAATTAATCCCGCCCGATCAGAAACATTTGTAGAGCGGTGGCAAAAACGGCTTTACGGGGAAGTTTTTGCCGGGGCTTTGCCGGATGAAGGGTATGTTTATATGCCGCTGCAGGGCAGGTTGCTGGATCAGCGAAGTTTTCAGACCATGAGCCCGGTTGATATGATCAAGGCAACGCTTGAGTCCGATCAGCAGCGCAATGTCTGGGCAACACTTCACCCGAAAGAAGTGTATTCAGGCGAAGAAATGGCTGCGCTTGAGGAACTGGAAAAAAGGAACGCCCGCCTGTCTATCGTCAAGGGGGAAACAAAAACGCTGGTTCGAAATTGTTCTTATGTGGTTGCGCAGAATTCATCGGCGGTGATGGATGGATTTTTTCATCACAAACCGGCGGTACTGTTTGGAAAAATCGATTTTCACCATATTGCATGCAATGTTCACGAACTTGGGGTCAGCAAGGCGTTTTCAAAATTGCATGACGCGCCACCGGATTTCGATCGCTATCTGTTTTGGTTTTTGCAGAAAATGTCGATCAATGCTGGGCGTGACGACGCTGAAGAACAGATACTCAAGACGGTTCAAAGGCGTGGCTGGACACTCTAAAATGAAATGGGGCGCCAGTGGCGCCCCGAATTCACCCGGTATTCCGGATCAGATTGCTTCTTCGATCCAGCTTTGCAGCACTGCCTTGGGTGCAGCGCCGGTTTTGTTTGAAACGACTTCGCCATCTTTATACATGAACAATGCCGGAATTCCGCGAACACCGACCTGAGCGGGCGAGTTTGGGTTTTCATCGACGTTTACTTTGACGATTTTAACCTTGCCATCATACTCGATTGCGAGTTCTTCCAAAGCGGGGCCGATCTGCTTGCATGGGCCGCACCATTCGGCCCAAAAGTCTACTACAACAGGGATATCGGAACCTTTTACTTCGGCGTCAAAAGTGGCGTCGGTAACTGCGACGGTGGCCATTTGCATTCTCCTGAAAACGGGTGGGTTGGGACTGGAACGTATGGATGCAACGGGCCATCGTCAAGGTGCGGCTTCGTCTGACAAGGCAGACATCACGAGGTCGTGCGGCAAATGCATAAGTGTCGCAGTTTTTGTCCATAATATCGCCGCCTGAATTGTCTTGTCCGGGTAGATTTGTGCCAATGCGGAAGTATATGCCGCCATTTGGCGCAACAATCCGAACGGCACGTCTTTCGGGTGGTCTGGTACAAGCGTGTTAGATTTGAAATCTACGCATAGAACCTGATCTGGGCCGACTATCAGCCGGTCAATTGCGCCATGAACCCGGCCGCCCCCCAGTTCAGGTATATTGGCAGAAACACCCACTTCGCACAGCGCATCCTGAACGAAAATGTGTTTTAAATCTGGGTGTTCCAGAACACTGATCGCTTCGAGAATTAAATCAGAGGTATTGTTGGTTTCAGGCTGGTTGCCGGTGCGGTTTAACAGGGATGAAGCGACGGATTCCCATTCGGATCTGGGGTAGTTAGGCAGATGTTCCAAT
>Ga0209344_10001409_pt1 | contig 31556 bp, 28 predicted proteins | sample Cruoilmetagenom6_FD_187293 | JGI IMG/M metagenome (GOLD analysis project Ga0209344, IMG submission 187293) | Oil polluted marine microbial communities from Coal Oil Point, Santa Barbara, California, USA - Santa Barbara Oil Seep Sample 6 (SPAdes)... | ecosystem: Environmental > Aquatic > Marine...
GGGGGAGATTGCAGAGTCCTTGTTTGGCCCTGTCGGGCCGCCCCCCACCCTTGATCCCCTGCCTATCGCGCGTAGCGCTCCGGGCGTTCGGTGCTCAAAACGCGCCACCGGCGCCTTTTGTCCCTTCGGGTCGCCCCTCACCCCACACAAGGGGGAGGGAGAAGAAGTGAGCGGCGCTTTTGCCCGTTTCAATCAGTTAAAACGCGTCAGCACCGGCACATGGTCTGAGGGCTTTTCGCTCCAGCCGCGGGCCGGGCGCAGAATTTCCGCTCCGGCGGAATGGGCGGCGATATCCGGGGTGGACCAGATATGGTCGAGCCGGCGGCCCTTGTCGGCAGCGTCCCAGTCCTTGGCGCGATAGGACCACCAGGAATAAAGTTTTTCGCTGTCGGGAATGTGCTTGCGCACCAGATCGACCCATTGCCGCCGCGCCAGAAGGGCGTTGAGGAATTCGGTTTCAATCGGGGTATGGCTGACCACCTTGAGGAGCTGTTTGTGGCTCCACACGTCATTCTCATGCGGGGCAATATTGAAATCACCGGCGATCAGCTGGCTGCTGTCAAACACGGGGGTATCAAACCAGACCTGCAATTCGGCGAGGAAATCGAGCTTGTGGCGGAATTTGGGATTGATCTCGGGATCGGGTTCATCGCCACCGGCGGGGATATAAAAATTATGCACGGTGAGCGGGCCGCGGCCAAAATCGAGTGTCGCGGCGACATGGCGCGAATCAGGGATGTCACAAAACCCGCGTGAATGGCTTTCGCTCAAGGGCAGGCGCGAAATCGTTGCGACCCCGTGATAGCCCTTTTGCCCGTGCACGGCCTGATAGGGATACCCCGCTTCGGCAAACGCTGCTGCCGGGAACTGGTCATTGGTGCATTTGATTTCCTGCAAGGCCAGCACGTCGGGCTGATATTGTTGCAGGAATTCGAGCACCATGGGCAGGCGCAGGCGGACGGAATTGATGTTCCAGGTGGCAAAGGTCAAAGGCATAACGGGCTGGTCCTTGATAAAAGCCCGTGTCTTATCACCCGGCAGTTCGCCGCCGTCCAGAGTGGTAGTGCCGGTTTATTGCGTCTTCGGCTTATAGGTGGGGTCGATATAGAAATAGGATTTCGGGATCTCGACATCGATGGCGACGTCATAAAGCGAGAAGGTCAGCTCGGCCCCGCTTGGTTCGGTCAGGGTCCACTGCTTGAGATCCTTGGTGGCGATGTCGAAAATCAGGGCGACATTGACCACGCCGATCGGGGTATCGTCGGAAATGGTCACCGAGATGAAATCCTCCGAGGTCACCACATCAATGATATTGGCAGAGAACAGGTCGATATTTTCCTCGAGAAACTGGCGCAGGGGCACCCGGTCCTGAGGATAGGCATATTGGGTGCGCTCGCTGCGGTCGATGATATAGAAGCCGCGGCCGACCGAGATGATTTCCTCGCGCGAGGGCGGGGCATAGCGGAAGCGGACCTTGCCCGGCCGCTCGATATAAAACGTGCCTTCTACCCGGCCGCCATTGGTGTCGATCTGCAGGAAGCGGCCGACCATGGTGTGAATGGCAGAATTATGGGCGTTGATGTCGCGGATCATCTGCTCCTCTTCCGCGGTCAGCGGGCGATCCAGCGCCATGGCGGGGGCGGTGGTGATCAGCATGAGGGCGATGAGGAAAAAACGGCGAATCATGAATGAGCCTCTCTGGCCGGAAGAAAATCGATCTTAAGGAACGCGATGGCAGGCAAATGCGGCAATACAACGCCAAAAGGACGCGAAAGGTTTCACGTGAATCCTTTTTGAGTCGATGGCCGCGTCAGTAGTCTACGCCGTCACCGACCAGGATTTCACGCTTGCCGGCATGGTTGGCGGGGGAGATGACCCCTTCCTGTTCCATCTTCTCGATCAGGGTCGCGGCGCGGTTATAGCCGATCGACAGGCGGCGCTGGATATAGGAGGTCGAGGCCTTCTTGTCCTGCAAGACGATATTGACCGCCTTGTCGTAAAGCTCGTCGCCCGACCCGCCGAATTCGCCGGAATTGTCGAACCCGCCCATGGTCTCTTCGTCTTCCTCGACGGTGATCGATTCAAGATAATCGGGCGAGCCCTGCATCTTGAGATGGGCCACCACATCCTCAACTTCACCATCGGCGACAAAGGGCCCGTGCAGACGCCGGATGCGGCCGCCGCCAGCCATATAGAGCATGTCGCCCATGCCAAGGAGCTGTTCGGCACCCTGTTCGCCCAGAATAGTGCGGCTGTCGATCTTGGAGGTCACCTGGAACGAGATCCGGGTGGGGAAGTTGGCCTTGATGGTGCCGGTGATGACATCGACCGAGGGGCGCTGTGTGGCCATGACCACATGAATGCCAGCGGCACGGGCCATCTGGGCCAGACGCTGGACGGCACCTTCAATATCCTTGCCCGCAACCATCATCAGGTCGGCCATTTCGTCGATGATGATGACGATATAGGGGAGGGGTTCGAGTTCGAATTCCTCGCTCTCGAAAATCGCCTCGCCGGTATCCTTGTTAAAGCCGGTCTGCACCGTGCGCGAAATGATCTTGCCCTTGTCATTGGCTTCGGTGACGCGCTGGTTGAACCCATCGATATTGCGGACGCCGATCTTGGACATCTTGCGATAGCGGTCTTCCATTTCGCGCACCGCCCATTTGAGGGCAACGACGGCTTTGGAGGGATCGGTGACCACGGGTGACAGCAAATGCGGGATGCCGTCATAGACCGAGAGTTCGAGCATTTTCGGATCGATCATGATCAGGCGGCATTGCTCCGGGGTCATCCGGTACAGCAGCGAGAGGATCATGGTGTTGATGGCAACGGATTTACCCGAGCCGGTAGTACCCGCGACCAGAAGATGCGGCATGCGGGCGAGATCGGCGATCACCGGTTCGCCGCCAATGGTCTTGCCCAGGCAGATATTGAGCTTGCCCTTCATCTTCTCGAAATCGGCTGAGGCCAGCATTTCGCGGAGATAGACGGTTTCGCGGCTCTGATTGGGCAATTCGATGCCGATGGCATTGCGCCCGGGCACCACGGCGACACGGGCGGAAATCGCGCTCATCGAGCGGGCGATATCGTCGGCCAGTGAAATGACGCGGCTGGATTTGATGCCGGGTGCCGGTTCAAGTTCGTACAGGGTCACGACCGGGCCGGGCCGGACATTGATGATGTCGCCCTTGACGCCGAAATCGGCCAGCACACCTTCAAGACGGCGGGCATTGGCTTCGAGCTTTTCCGGGCGATGTTCGGGGGCGAGGCCCTTGTGCTTGGGTTCGGCCAGCAGGTTGAGTTCGGGCAGCTCAAAGCCGTCGGTTTCGAGCAGGGACCCTTGCGCTTCCTGCGCCAGCCGTGTGCCGGGCCGGGGCCGGGCGGCGGGGGGTGCAACCCGCTGCGGATTGGCCGGGCCGGGGCCATGTTCAACGCTCATGCGCGCCAGATTGTCATCGGTTTTCCGCGGGGCAGCGCGGGCAGGCGCGGGGGCCTGAGGCGCGTCATATGCCGGTTCGTCCTCAAGGGGCGCATCATAATAGGCATCCGCGTCGGCATAATCGTCGTCGACGGGCGGGTAATAGTCATCCTCGGGCAGGGCGAGATGCGGCTCCTGCCGTTCGGTCTGGCCATAATCATCATAGGCCGGGAGGGCCTCAAGCGGCGGTTCCACCGGTTCGGGGGCCTGATATTTGAAATTACGGGTGGCGCGTTCCCATTCCGCATCGCTGGCGCTGCGGCGGGTGCGGCTTTCCATCCAGGCGCGGCGCCAGGCGGTGCGCATGGAATAGACCATATGGGCGATACCGCCGATGGTGACGTCGAAAATGCCGGTGCGGTAGCGCTTTTCCTCGTCGATATTTTCACTGATCGGGGCGGGGGCATGGCTGCCGGCCCCGGCGGCGAGCCAGAACAGGGCCAAAGCCGGCGGCAGCAGGATCAACCCGTAAAGCACTGATTCGGCCCCGGAGGGTGTGTGGCCGATAACAAAACCAGCGAGCGCGCTGAAGCCATTGCCAGCAAGACCGCCAAGACCGGTCGGCAGGGGCCAGGAGGCGGGGACCACAATGCAGGACATGACCCCGGCGGCGAGAATGCTGGCACCGGCCCAGGTGATGACGCGCAGGCCAAACCGGGCAGGAACCTGACGACGAAACAGGCTCCAGCCCCAAAAGGCGGGCGGGATCAGGGCAACGAGGGCGGCAAGTCCCAAGAGCTGGAAACCGAGATCAGCGACCACGGCACCCCAGAAGCCGAGCCAGTTGGCCGGGGCCTTGTCGGTGGCATAGGAAAGGCTTGGATCATCAATCGACCAGGACGCCAGGGCGGCAAGGATCAACAGGACAAATACAATAATGGACAGGCCGACAAGCCGTGCGGGAATGTGCACCGCAAAGCTCGGGGTGTCAGGGCTGTCATCGTCCAGCAGGGGTGAAGAATGGTTTGCCATCGGGCGCCGGGAACTCTTTACACTACGCGTTAAGTTCAAAGACTAGCGGGCCATGGTTAACCTGAGACTAACTCGGCGTGCCATGGAACAAGAAAACCCGGTCAGAAGGACTGGCCGGGTCTTGTCGATTGGCGATGGACGGGGATCAAGCCGTCAATTATAGGCGCGTTCGCCATGGCTGGAGAGATCGAGCCCGTCATTTTCTTCGCTGTCCGAGACGCGGAGCGGCATGACCATTTTGACGATCATCAGGGCGATGAAGGCCACAACTGCCGACCAGACGATGGCAATGACCACGGCAATCAGCTGGGTGACGAACTGGCTGCCGATTTCAAAGCCGTCGCCGCCAAAGCCGCCAAGGGCGGGTGCGGCAACAATAGCCGTGCCGAGGGCCCCGACAATACCGCCAACGCCATGCACGCCGAAGACATCAAGGCTGTCATCATATTTGAGCATCGGCTTGAGGGTGACCACGGCCCAAAGACAAACGATACCGGCAACAGCACCGAGGAAGATGGCGCCCATGGTCCCGGCAAGCCCGGCCGCCGGGGTGATGGCGACAAGCCCGGCCACAGCACCGGAGACGGCACCGAGCAGGCTGGCATGACCGCGCATCACGCGTTCGGCGGCGGCCCAGGCAAGAGCTGCAGCAGAGGTGGCAGTGATGGTATTGAGCATCGCCTGTGCCGTCAGCCCATTGGCTTCAAGATTGGAGCCGGCATTAAAGCCGAACCAGCCGACCCAGAGCAGGCAGGCACCGATCATGGTGAAGGTCAGGTTGTGCGGGGCCATGGGCTCCTTGGGGAAACCGGCGCGGGGGCCGAGAACGATGGCAGCCACAAGCCCGGCAATACCGGCATTGATGTGCACAACGGTGCCGCCAGCAAAATCGAGGGCACCAAGGTTGAACAGGAAGCCCGAACCGGCCCAGACCATATGGGCGATGGGGAGGTAGGAGAAGGTGAACCAGATGGCGAGGAACAGCATGACCGCGCCAAAGCGGGCCCGTTCAGCAATCGCCCCGATAATCAGCGCCGGGGTGATGGCGGCGAAGGTCAGCTGGAAGACCACGAAGGTGAGTTCGGGAATGAAGACACCATCGGAGAAGGTGGCGACAACGCTGTCGGGGGTGACCCCGTTCAGGAAGGCTTTCGACAGATCGCCGATAAACGGGCTGAGCCCGCCGCTTTCGGGGCCGGCAAAGGCGAGCGAATACCCATAGATCACCCAGAGCAGGGCCATCATGGCAAAGCCGGCAAAAACCTGCATGAGGACCGAGAGCATATTCTTGGCGCGCACCAGGCCGCCATAGAACAGGGCGAGGCCCGGCAGGGTCATCAGGATGACGAGGATGGTGGATACCAGCATCCAGGTGGTGTCGCCCTTGTCGACAGACTGCACGACTTCTGCGGCGGTCTCGATGACCGCGTCCTGGGCGAGGGCTGGCAAAGTCAGGCTGAGCGCGATCAGCGATGTGGCGCCGGCCAGCTTTGACATCTTTATGGGTGTCATTTCGTGTCTCCGTTATGAAAAATGTCGCCGGTTACAGCGCGTCGGGGCCGGTTTCGCCGGTGCGGATGCGGGTGGCCGCCACAAGATCGAGCAGAAAAATCTTGCCGTCGCCGATCTTGCCGGTGCCTGCCGCCTCGCGGATGGCATTGGTCACTCTATCGGCCTGTTTGGCCTCGACCGCGATTTCAAGCTTCAGCTTGGGCAGAAAATGCACTTCATATTCTGCGCCGCGATAGATTTCGGAATGGCCCTTTTGCCGTCCATAACCCTTGACCTCGGTCACGGTCATGCCGTGGATATCGAGATCGATGAGCGCCTTGCGCACATCTTCCAGACGGGAAGGTTTTATGATCGCTATCAAGAGTTTCATCGGCTTTGTTCTCCTCCTGCAAACCGGCGGGTTTGGCCCCTGCCTTGCGTTAGAGACTCAAATGGCGTGCCAGCTTGAAGTTTTCTGGAAAGATGTTTGAAAACAAATGCTTAGAATTTTGCGCACCGGAAGCGATTTGTGCGGTGCATAAAACTGCATAAATTTTGTGCCGAAATACAAAGATATGCCCAAGAATTGCGCATAGCCAAAAACCGCCCTTCTGCAGCAGCAGGGGCGTTCGGCGATCCTTTGACATTGATCGTGGGGTGCAGCCCATGTGATTTGCGAGTGGGAGCTTCAAAAGAGAGGATCTTTGAAGGTCATGAACTGCACGCCACGATCAATGTGGGAACCTTGCGGGCTGAATGCCCGGGGTTCGGGGTTGGTGGTCCGGCCGGGGCCGGACCACCAGAGTTTGACTAGAATTCGGGGTAGGCTTCGATGCCGACCTCGCTTTTGTCGAGGCCGAGCGCTTCGGCTTCCTCGGAGACCCGGATGCCCATGGTCGACTTGAGGATGAACCAGACGAGACCCGAGGCGATCATGGTGAAGGCACCGATGGCGACAATACCAATGATCTGGGTGCCGTAATTGCCCGAGCCCGAGAGCGGGGTAATGAAGGTGCCCCAGATGCCGGCGAGCAGGTGAACCGGGATGGCACCGACAACGTCATCGATCTTGAGCTTGTCGAGCAGCGGTACGGCAAAGACAACGATCACGCCGCCGACAGCACCGATAAGCAGGGCCGCAGGCACGCTGGGGGCCAGCGGTTCGGCGGTGATGGAGACCAGACCGGCCAGAGCGCCGTTGATCACCATGGTCACGTCGACCTTCTTGTAGATGATCTGCACGAGGATCAGGGCGGAAACCGCGCCAGCCGCTGCGGCCAGGTTGGTATTGGCGAAGATGCGCGAAATATCGGTCACATCGGAAATGGTGCCCATGGCCAGCTGTGAGGCACCGTTGAAGCCGAACCAGCCGAGCCAGAGGATGAACATGCCGAGGGTTGCGAGCGGAATGGAAGAACCCGGCATCGGTGTGACCGAACCATCGGCCCCGTATTTGCCTTTACGGGCACCAAGGATGAGGGCACCGGCAAGAGCTGCCCAGCCGCCAACCGAGTGAACCAGGGTGGAACCGGCGAAATCGGAGAAGCCCATGACGCTCAACCAGCCGCCGCCCCACTGCCAGGAACCGGTGATGGGATAGAGAATGCCGGTCAGGACAACAGTGAAGGCGAGGAATGGCCAAAGCTTGATGCGCTCGGCCAGTGTGCCCGAGACGATGGACGCGGTGGTGGCGCAGAACACCATCTGGAAGAACCAGTCGGAGGCCACCGAGTAGCCGGCAGAGGCATCGCCGCCGCCAACGGGGTCGAAATTGTAGGGGCCGAACGAGCCCATGAAGCCGCCATCGACGCCGACATACATCAGTGAATAGCCGGTCAGCCAGAACATGATGCCTGCGATGGCATAAAGGGCGATATTCTTGAGGCCCTGCATCGAGACGTTCTTGGAACGGACGAGGCCCATTTCAAGACAGGCAAAGCCTGCCGCCATCCACATGACGAGGAAGCCGCCAATGAGGAACAAAAGCGTATTGAAGATATAGGCCACGTCGACGGCGGACGCGAAGACCACTGCTTCTTCGGCTGGCGCGGCATCCTGCCCGAAGGCGGGGAGCATGAGAGCGAGGGAGCCGAGAGTAGCTGCACCCGCCAGTTTTGACATTTTTAGATTTGTCATCTGATTGTCTCCAGTAATTCTAAGTGCACTGCACCGGTTAAAGTGCCGCGGCGCCGGTTTCTGCGGTGCGGATGCGGGTCACTTGCTCTAGGTCCATGACGAAGATCTTGCCGTCGCCGATCCGTCCGGTCTGGGCGGCTTCGCGGATCGCTGAGCTGAGAGCATCCGCCTGGGAGGCCTCGACCGCGATCTCGATTTTGAGCTTGGGCAGGAAATGCACGGCATATTCAGTGCCGCGATAGATTTCGGAATGGCCTTTCTGACGGCCATAGCCCTTGACTTCAGTCACGGTCATGCCGTGCACATCAAGCGCGTTGAGCGCCTGACGTACCTCTTCGAGCCGTGATGGTTTAATGATTGCAACCACCAGTTTCATAGGTGTTTCCTTTCGTGCCCTTTGGATGCGTATTCTGCCGGGATAGACTCAAGCGCCGTGCCAGACCTCGATAAAAAGTGGCAAGTTGTTGTATTTTAAGGGCAATTTTGTCGGTCTCAACCCATGCAAGCGATCGCCTGCAACGAATTCTTAAGGAATATGCCTATAAATTAGGCATCTCAAATGTTTGTGATTAAAATATATTCAACTTTTATGCGGTGGTGAAACCGTTGCACTGCGGCGTCCACCGGCTCAATATGGCGGCGTTAAAAACAGGATGGCGCCGTGGTGAGTACGACCAAATCATATGACATCATTATTGTCGGCGGCGGGCCGGTCGGGCTGACGCTGGCGGCAAGTCTTTGCCAGTTTGGTGCGGGGCTGAAAATTGCCATTTGCGACCGGCGCCCGTTTGCCGTGCCCGAGGATGCGCGCGCGTCAGCGCTGGCCGCCGGGGTGACACGGGTTTTCGAGGGGCTGGGTCTTTGGGCAGAGATGCGCGAAGCCGCCTCGCCGATCGCGCGGATGGAAATTACTGATTCAGGGCAGGGCGATCTGGCGCGGCCTCTATTTTTGCAATTCGAGGGCGATGTGGCCCCCAACACGCCCTATGCGCATATGGTGCCGAACAAGGTGATCATTGCCACTTTGCTCGAGGCGATTGAAGGCCGGGTGGATTTGCTGGTCCCCGGGGCGATTACCGGGCTTAAAAGTACGGGCGCGATGACGACCCTTGAAATTGCCGATGGTGATGATTTGAAGGCCCCGCTGATCATTGCAGCCGACGGGGCGCGGTCGGCCTTGCGGGACATGGCCGGGATCGGCGTTGTCGGGCATGATTATGACCAGATGGCGATTGTAACGACGATCAGCCATGCGCTGGACCATCATAATACCGCGTGGGAACATTTCCGCCCGGCGGGACCGTTTGCCAGCCTGCCGCTGCCGGGGCGGCGCTCTTCGCTGGTCTGGACGGAAAAGACCGCCGATGCGCTCAAATACAAGGAGATGTCGCGCGAAGAGCTGGCACCCGTCATCGAGGCGGCGATGGGCTCGGTTTTGGGGGCAGTAACAGTTGAGGATGTGGTGCAGGCGTTTCCACTGCGCTTACAGATCGCCCGCGAATTTGTCGGGTCCCGGCTGGCGCTGATTGGGGACGCCGCCCATGTGGTGCATCCGATTGCCGGGCAGGGGCTTAATCTGGGGCTGCGGGATGTGGCAGCCCTGGCCGAGGTGATCGTTGAGGCGCAGCGGTTGGGGCAGGATATTGGCGGTGCCGATATTCTGGAGCGCTATCAGCGCTGGCGCCGGTTTGATACCGCCCTGATGGCCTTGGCGACCGATGGGCTCAACCGATTGTTTTCCAATGATGTGGCAACGGTCAGGGCGGTGCGCGATCTGGGGCTGGGGCTGGTCGACCGTCTGTCGCCGCTCAAAACCGGACTGATTCGCCATGCCGCCGGGTTGAGCGACGGGCCAAAACTGCTGCGCGGGCTGCCCATCTGACAATCGGGGTTTTGTAAGGCTGTTTCAATACGACCGTCAGCCCAAGCGTATCCGGCCTTTCCCGAATCGCAGCGCCGTCATCGCGAGGCGCATAGCGCCGTGGCGATCCAGAGCAACACGCGCTGGTGTCAGCCGCTCTGGATTGCCGCGCGGCCTTGCCGCTCGCAATGACGGGGAAATAGGGATGAAGATTGGAAACTCTCTCTTCCTTCTCCCTCGGGCTTGACCCGAGGGTCCATGGCCCGCCATCCACACCGGCAAGAGGGCGGGACAACGCCACCCATCCCACGCCTATCTCAAGTGCCGCAATATCGCATGGGTACTCGGGTCAAGCCCGAGTATGACGATTGGGGGGATGGGCTATCGGGGGCATATGATAGTCTGCAAATTGCACGCCCCGCTCTGGATTGCCGCGCGCCTTCGGCGCTCGCAATGATGGCGCTGTAGTAACCCGCAAACCCGACAGGCTCTAACCCTTGAGGGCGTCATATTCTGCGTCGGACAGGGGGCGGGATTCCTCGAGGCAGAGCAGCGGAATACCCGAGCGGATCGGGAAGGCGATACGGGCGGCGCGCGAGATCAGTTCGGTTTTCTCCGAATTGAGCGTCAGCCGGGTCTTGGTCAGCGGGCAGACCAGAATTTCAAGGGTATGCGGATCAAGGGTATAGCGGGCCGTATTCATTGCACCACGGTGCCGGAGCGGCTGCGGGCCATTTCCAGTTCGGCGATGGCCATTAAGGTTTCAGCCCGGCCCTCAAGGGTGCGCGCTTCCAAAAGGACCTGCTTTTCCGCGGCGCCATAAGGGCTCATCATGCAGGCGAAATTGACCAGATCGGCGGTGCCGGTCTCGTCGATCTCGTTCCAGTCGATATCGAGCTGGGCGAAATCGGCATAGTCCCGCATCATCCCCAAAAAGCGCTGGCGATCGACCGCCTCTTCGCCCGCATCGGGATCAAAATCATTGGCAAAGCGGGCAGTGGCAATCCGGCATTGGCGGAACGGGGCATCGGTTTCGATTTCGCTGTCGATCTCGAAGCGGGAAATGCCCTCGAGCACGACCAGATAATGGTCATCTTCGCTTTCGTCGAACTGGCTGATGCGCCCGATGCAACCAATGCGGCGCAGGGGCACGCTGCCGGCCGGGGATTCTTCCCTGGCGCTTTCGGGCTGGATCAGCCCGATCAGCCGGTCATGCCCGAGGGCATGATCGACCAGAGCGATATAGCGCGGCTCGAAAATATTGAGCGGGCGGTGGGTGTGGGGCAGCAGCAGCGCGCCCGAAAGCGGCAATACCGCTATGGTATCGGGCAGCATGCTGGAGGATATGGGACGCTTGGACATGAAATAACCTTAGGCGAAAAGCGCGGTCGACAATAGCCGCCGCCCTTTGAGGGTTGCCGGATCCTTGGGGCCCCAGGCGTCAAACAGCTCTAGCAGCTTTTTGCGCGCGGCGTCCTCGTTCCAGTCGCGGTTCTGGCGCATCAGCTTGACCAGCGCTTCGGCGGCCTCGAGCTTGAAGCCATCAGCATTCAGCGCCAGCGCCAGATCGAAACGGGCCTGATGATCGTTCTCGTCTTTCGCCAGCCGCTGTTCCAGCTCGGCGATCGAACCCAGATCTGCGGCTTCACGCTTTAATTGCAGGCTGGAAATGGCCGAGAGATAATCCGGTGCCTTCTGGCCTTCTTCGGAAACCAGATCAAGCGTTGCCTCGGCGCGGTCGAGATCGCCGGTTTTAAGGCAGGTGAGGGCCAGACCGGTCAGCGCGCCGTCATGATCAGGCTTATGCTGCAGCACCAGACCATAAACATGTTCGGCGCTGGCATAGTCGCCCGCCTCAAGGGCCTGGGCCGCCGCTTCCAGCGCCTCGGTGATCTGGGCTTCCATGTCGTCGGCGGGTGCCGCACCGCCCATGGCATCCACGGTCTTTTGCACAAAGGCGCGAATTTCGCTCTCGGGCAAAGCGCCCATGAACCCGTCTACCGGTCTGCCGCCCGCAAAGGCGAAGACGGCGGGAATCGATTGCACGCCCATCTGGCCGGCCAGAGCCTGATTTTCGTCGACATTGATCTTGACCAGCTTCACCTTGCCGGCAAATTCGGTCACAATTTTTTCAATGGCCGGGCCCAACTGGCGGCAAGGACCGCACCAGGGGGCCCAGAAATCGACAAGCACCGGAGTGGTTACCGAGGCCTGAAGCACGTCTTTTTCAAAGCTGGCGGTGGAGGATTCCTTGATCAGATCCGCGGCAATGCCCGGATTTGCAGGGGTTCCAGCCGATGGTGCGATGAAAGAGTCCATTTTTCAGATCCTGTTTTTACGCCTTGGGGCCATGTGTTTTGGGCCCGCCCGACCCACCAAAACACAAGGTCCGGCGCGATGAAACACACAACCTGAGTTTTTGGTTGCAATTGCTCTAGTGATTAGGCATATAAGCGCCCGTCGGCCCGGTGCCAAGTGCATCGGTTGACTGGAGTGCGGGCGTAGCTCAGGGGTAGAGCATAACCTTGCCAAGGTTAGGGTCGTGAGTTCGAATCTCATCGCCCGCTCCAAATATCAAAAGCCGATAGGGTTTTGATGACAAAGGGTCCGTAAGGGCCCTTTTTGTTTTTGTAAAGTACTGGTTCAGCTGGCCATAAAAAGCCCGGGCGATTTTTTCACCCGGACTTTGTTTGCCGTCATTCAGCGCTGACGTTTACGACCTCATCGAGCTCTTGCAGCACATCGCCGGATAATGTGATTTCCGCCGCCGCCAGATTTTCCCGCAAATGCGCGACCGAGGACGTGCCCGGAATCAAAAGGATATTAGGTGACCGGTGTAACAGCCAGGCCAGCGCCACCTGCATCGGTGTGAAACCGAGGCGGGCTGCAACGGCCGACAGGGTGGATGATTGCAAGGGCGAGAAGCCGCCGAGCGGGAAGAACGGCACATAGGCGATGCCGTCACTGGCGAGGGCGTCGATCAGGTCATCGTCACCGCGATGGGCCAGATTGTACTGGTTCTGCACGCAAACGATTTCGGCGATCCCGCGGCCCTCGGCGATCTGCGTTGCCGTGACATTGCTAAGGCCGATATGGCGGATCAGGCCCTGCTGCTGGAGTTCGGCCAGAACGGTCAAAAAGGGTTCAATCGAGCCTTCGGCGGGCCCGTGGATATCGAACATGACGCGCAGATTGGCGACATCAAGGGCTTCGAGCCCGAGATTGCGGAGGTTATCGTGTACCGCCCTGGTGAGTTCCTCGGGCGAAAAGGCGGGGTTCCATGACCCGTCCGTCCCCCGCAGGGCCCCGAGCTTGGTGACGATGGTCAGATTATCGCCATAAGGGGCCAGCGCTTCGCGGATCAGCTGATTGGTAATGTGCGGACCATAAAAATCGCTGGTGTCGATATGATCCACCCCGAGTTCTATGGCTTCGCGCAATACGGCGAGGGCCGCATCATGATCCTTGGGCGGGCCGAAGACGCCGGGGCCGGCCAATTGCATGGCACCATAGCCGAGCCGCTTTACGCTGCGGCTGCCGAGGGGAAATGTACCGGATTGTTCGATAGTGGACATGAGTGCTCTCCTGGTAAGATCAAACCCATATACGCATTGAAGCACTTCACGATAATGCGGTACAATCCGCACGGGGTGTGCGGAAAAGCGAACAATGAAAACCAATCTCAGTGATTTGAACGGGTTCGTGGCCGTGGTGCAAGCCGGGGGCTTTCGCGGTGCGGCCCGCGCCAGCGGGCTTAGCGCCTCCAGTCTCAGCGAGGCGGTCCGCCGGCTTGAGGCCGCACTCGGGGTGCGATTGCTGCACCGGACGACGCGCAGTGTTGTCCCCACCGAGGCAGGGGCCAGCCTGTTGGCGCGCCTTCGCCCGGCCTTGAACGAGGTTGAGGCGGCGCTTGATGTGGTCAATGGCTTCCGTGACAGGCCGGGCGGCACGCTGAAACTCAATGTGCCGGTCAGCGCCGCGCGGCTGGTTTTGCCGGCAATCGTGCCGCCCTTTCTCGCCGCCTATCCCGAGATCCGTCTTGAGATCATTGCCGAGGAAAGTTTTGTCGATGTTGTGGCCGCCGGTTGCGACGCGGGCATTCGTTATGACGAGCGGCTGGAACAGGACATGATCGCGGTGCCCATCGGGCCGCGCACCCAGCGCTTCGCCCTTGGCGCATCCCCGGCCTATCTCGATTTGCACGGCAGGCCGGAGCATCCGCGCGATCTTCTGGCGCATCGCTGCCTGCAGGGGCGGTTTCCGAGCGGGGCGACGATGGAATGGGCATTTGAGCGGAATGGCGAAATCGTTCAGGTTGATCCCACCGGGCCGCTGATCGTGCGCATTGGCGGGGCCACCGATCTGCTTGTCGATGTGGCGATTGCGGGTACCGGCATTGTGCCCTTGTTCGAAGACTGGCTGGTGCCGTTTTTCAGGAGCGGTGCGCTTGAGCCGGTTCTCGAGCCATGGTGGCAGCGGTTTTCGGGCCCGTTTCTTTATTATCCCGGCCGGCGGCTGGTGCCCGCCCCGCTCAGGGCCTTTATCGATTTTATCAAGCAGATGCCCGGTTGATACCGATACAAAAAGGGGCGCCCATCGGGCGCCCCAGTCGTTGCGGAGGACTAGGCCGCTTTAGAAAGGCGAATCCGGAAAATAGAAATCCTTGGCGTTTTCCGGTGTGATCAGCGGGGCGCCAAGAATATAGCGGCCCTGTACGGGTCCATTGGAGGTGAATTTGGCAACGGTCACATCCATTGCCGTTGCGATCATTGCGGGCGGATAGAGCACATCCACCGGCACCAGCGCGTCGCCATCCATGACGCCCTTGATGATGTCTTTCATGCCGGCCCCGCCGACAATAAACAGGTCCTTGTCGCGCCCGGCCTGCTTGACCGCTTCGACGACGCCCAGGGTGATATCGTCATCCTGAGCCCAGACCGCATCGATATCGGGGAAGCGGGACAGGAAATCCTGCATGACCTCAAAACCGTCATCGCGGTTCCAGTTGGCAAATTCATCATCAAGCACATTGATGCCGGTGCCCTCAAGCGCTGCCATGAAAGCGTCAAAGCGTTCCGTATCGATAACCGTCGGGATACCGCGCAGAATGACGATATTGTCGCCGGATTTCAGGCGGGTCTTCATGTATTCGGCCGAAATGCGGCCCAGTTCGGTATTATTGCCGGCCACATAGACATCCTCGATGCCCGGTTCGGTCAGCCCCCGGTCGACGACAGTGATGAAGGCGCCCGAGGCCTTGACCTGTTTGACCGGATCGGTCAGCGGTGCGGATTCAAAGGGCAGAACCACCAGCGCGTTGATCTGCTGTACCGAAACCAGATCTTCCAGATCGCTGGCCTGGTCCGAGGGGCCATCGGCGGTGACAATGATGATGTCGATATTGGGATGCGTGGCCTCAATGCGTTTTTCGGCTTCCTGGGCATGCCAGTTCAGGCCGCCGGCCCAACCATGGGTTGCCGCGGGAATGGAGACGCCGATCTTGATCTTGTCCTGGGCCCATACGGAGCTGGTGGTCAGCAAAGTGCCCAGCGCCAGCGTTATGGCAAGTGTCTTGAGTTTCATATCCTTGGTTCCTCCCTTGATATGCTGGCGTTTGTCACAACGCCGGTATGCCAGCCCGGGGTGCCGGGCCGGAATTCTGGTCTTTATTCAGGTCCGGGGCTTGCGCCGCGCGCTGATATTGGCGCGCTGCAGGTAGACCGCGACGATGATGATAACGCCCTGTACCGCGCCGTTGAGATAGTTGGAGATGATATCGGTCAGGTTGAGGATATTGGCGATGGCGGTCAGGATCAGGGCACCGATCACGGTGCCGCCCACCCGGCCGAAACCGCCCTTGAGCATGGTGCCGCCGATAATGACCGCCGCGATGGCCTCAAGCTCCCACAAGACGCCGGTGGCGGAAGAGGCGGAGCCGAGACGCGGCACATAAATGATGGTGGCAAGGCTGACGCAAAGCCCTTGCAGGATATAGGTCGTGGTCTTGACCCGGTCGACCTTGATGGCCGAATAGCGCGCTACCGCCTCATTGGAGCCGATGGCCATGCAATAGCGGCCAAAGACGGTGCGGTTCATCAGGATCCAGCCGGCAATGGCGACCAGCACGAAAACCAGCACCGGAATGGGAATGCCGAAAATGGCGTCATAATAGACCGGGCGGTAGATATCACGGACCGGCGATTGCAGCGACAGGGTGCCGCCATTGGCGAAATAGGTGACGAGCGAGCGGTAAATCCCCATCGTCCCAAGGGTGACGATAAAGGCCTCGATCCGGCCCTTGGTGGTCATGAAGCCGTTGATGAACCCCGCCCCGATCCCCAGAATGACCGAACAGCCCGCGCCGATCAGCACGGTGACCAGCGAGATGCCGAACGTGTCGGCGGCAGCATTCATGATGATGATCATCATGCCGGCAATAAAGGCGGCCATGGAGCCCACCGACAAGTCGATGCCCCCCGCGGTGATAACGAAAGTCGCGCCCACCGCAATAATGCCGATAAAGGCGGAGCGGGTGAGCAGGTTGGAAATATTGCCCTCGCTCAAAAACAGCGGATTGAGCGAATAGCCGATGATAACCAGAATGATCAGCGCAACCAGCGGCCCGGCGGTCTTCAAATCTATGCGCCATCTGCCTGTTGGTGTCATGGCTGGCGGTATCTTGCCTGCGGTTTCACGCGCTAAGTCGCTCATTATGTCCCGTTCCTTTGGGTCCAAGGCCCGCCGCATAGCGGACGATATTGTGTTCTGAAATTTCGGCGCCCTCGAGCGTGCCGGCGATCTGCCCCTCGCGCATGACCATGACCCGATGGCACAGGCCAATGATTTCCTGCATTTCGGAGGAAATCACGATGATGGATTTGCCCTCGGCGGCGAGCGCGGCAATGATGTGATAGAGCTGCTGCTTGGTGCCCACATCGATGCCCCTTGTCGGCTCATCGATAATGATGATGTCGGGATCGGCTTCCATGGTCTTGCCCAGCAGCAGTTTTTGCTGATTGCCGCCAGAGAGCTGTCCCACATTGACCGAGCTGTCGCGGGCGCGGATATCGAAACGGCGCATGGCGCGGTTGAGGGCGCCGGTTTCGCTGCGGTCGTCCAGAAACAGGTTTTTGACGTGGCGCGACAGGGTGAACAGCGTCAGGTTCGGGCGCAGGCCCATATTGAGCAGCAGGCCCTTACCCTTGCGGTCCTTGGTCATATAAACGAGCCCTTTGGCAAGGGCATCGGCAACATTTTTGAAATTGACTGTCTCGCCCTTAAGGGTGACCGTGCCCGTATCGGGCGCGGTGAGCCCGACGCTCGCTTCGAGCGCGGCGGTGCGGCCCGAGCCGATCAAACCTGCAAACCCTAAAATTTCGCCTTGGCGGAGGGTAAAGGAGATATCGTGGACGCCCGGGGTGGAGAGGTTTTGCACCGCAAACACCACCGGCGCATCGGCATCGGGCTCTTTCTTGGGCGGGTAAAGGTTGGAGAGTTCGCGCCCCACCATCATCTGGGCAATGGCATCGGCGCTCAGATTGGTGGCATCGACCGTGGCGATCAACTGGCCATCGCGCAGAACGGTGACCCGGTCGGCCAGACGTTTGACCTCATCGAGCTTGTGGGAAATGAAGACAATGGCGACGCCGCTTTGGCGCAGGCGGGCGATCTGTTCAAACAAGGCTTCCGATTCGGTGACCGAGAGTACGGCGGTCGGCTCATCCATGATCAACACACGGGCATCGCGGCTGATGGCACGGGCGATCTCGACCATTTGCCGGTCGGCGATGGGCAGGTCCTTGATGCGGGCTGTCACATCGATATGCATGTGCAAGAGGTCAAGAATGCGGGCGGCTTCGTCCCGCATGTCGGCCCGGCGCAAAAAGCCATGCCGGGTCCATTCGCGGCCAAGAAAAATGCTCTCGGTAACGGTCAGATGTTCGGCGAGATTGAGTTCTTGATGGATGACAACAATGCCCAAGCCCTCGGCCTGGCCATCGGGGGGCAGGGCACCGGTGTGGCCCTCGAAACGGATCACGCCGGAGGTCGGGGGTTCCAGCCCTGAGAGAATTTTCATCAGGGTGGATTTGCCGGCGCCATTTTCGCCGACCACGGCATGCACTTCGCCGGGCTTTATATCGAAATCGATGGAAAACAGGACGGGGACTTCGCCGAAGGATTTTGAAACCCGCTCGGCAGACAGGATTGCGCTTGCCGCCTGTGGCGTGCCCTCCGTCATCATACAGATGCCCTCCCCGGCAGGACCGGCTTGGCGCCAATCCGTGTATTATCGGCTTTGTAAACCTTTTCATTGGGTGTGTAAAGGTTTACATTGGGGGTGAAATCACAGATTTAAGCTGCATTTCCAGCTTCTGATGATAGAAGACCTCATCGCGTGACCGTTGTGTTGAGCCCTTGAGGCCCTGATGCAGCGCCGGGGAGTGTGGTGTTGAACAAGCACAATGTTGCGACCATCGAGGATGTGGCCCAGATTGCCGGCGTGTCGATCGCCACGGTGAGCCGGGCCATCCACACCCCGGCCAAAGTGGCCGATACCACAAGGCGCAAGGTGCTCGAGGCGGTGGCGCAAACGGGCTATACCGCCAATGCCATGGCGCGCAGCCTCAGGATGCGCCGCTCCAATATGATCCTCATTCTGGCCCCCGATGTGGGCGATCCCAATTTTTCCAATATTCTGGTGGGGCTGGAGACCGAGGCGTCCAAACGCGGCTATGGGGTCCTGATCGGCAATACCCAGAACGATCCGGCCCGCGAGGCCGATTATCTCGGTTTCATCGCCTCCAACAAGGCGGACGGGTTGATCCTTTTAACCGGGCATTTGCCGTTCGGGCTGGCGCAAAATGGCGGGGCGGCGAAACTGCCGCCGGTGGTGGCGGTCAATGAGCCGGTGCGCAATGCCGATGTGCCTTTTGTGGGGGTGGATAATTTCGCCGGGGCGCGGATTGCCACCGACTATCTGATTGCCCAGGGGCATCGGCGCATCGCCTTTATTGGTCATTCAACCTCGAAAATGGTCTCGATGCTGCGTGAAGAAGGCTATCGCGGCTCGCTGGCCTCGGCCGGAATCGCGGTTGATCCGGGTCTGGTGCTCGATGGCGAGGGGACGACGGAGAGCGGGCGCGCGGCGGTTGAACACATGTTCGTGCGCGATCATCTGCCAACGGCGTTCTTTTGCGTCAATGACGCGACGGCATTGGGGGTGTTCATCGGGCTTTCGGCGCGCGGCTATGATCTGCCACGGGATTTTTCGGTCATGGGGTTTGACGATATTTCGCTTGCCAGTTTCGTCACTCCGTCGCTGACCACCATGAAACAGCCGCGGCTGAATATTGGCGAGGCGGCGATGGAATTGCTGCTGACGCTGCTCGAAGACAAGGAACCGCGTTCACGCGAAGTGCTGTTGCGTTCCGAGCTGATCGTGCGCAATTCGGTGCGGACCCTGACCAGCTAAGGGTCAGCGGTCTATTCCATGGGTGCCGGCACATCCTGGGCGCTGGTTTCCAATAGATGCATAAAGGCGCTTTGCAACCGGGTCGGGTGCCAGTTCGAGCGGGTGGTAATGCCGACCATGCGTGCGGTGAAGGCCAGTGGCACCGGCAGCGCGACCAGCAATCCCTGTTGCTCTTCATAAAGAATGCGGCGGCGTGACAGCAGGGTCAGCCGGTCGCTTTTGGCCAGCAAGGCGCGGATCACCACAAGCGACGAGGATTCCACCAGCCCTGTGGGTTGCCGGTTTTCGAACAGTTTGTCGAAATGGGTGCGGGTTGGTGCGCCGGTTCTGGGAATGACCCAGGGGTAAGTGGCGAGTTCGGCAACATCAATATCCCCGCGTCCGGCCAGCGGGTGCCCGGCACGGGCCATGATCGAGAGGCTGTCCTCGAACAGCGGGATGACCTGCAGGTCGGGCTCATCGGGCTGGGGGCGCAAGGCACCGAGCATGATGTCCAGCTCGCCGCGCCGGAGGGCGCGGACCAGAATTTCATATTGTCCTTCGATGATTTCGACGGCGGCCTGGGGCGCGTCACGGCAAAAGGCAGCAATGGTTTCGGGCAGGATGTCGGAACGGGCCAAGGGCTGCGATCCGATGACAATCTTGCCCCGGGCCCGGCCGCGCGCTTCATCGAGATCCTCAAAGGCCGCGCTGATTTCGCGCAGGGCAATGGAGGCAAGGCGCGAGACTTCCTCGCCGAGAAAAGTGGGTTCCACGCCATAGGTCAACCGGTCGAACAGGCGTGCCTCGATCAGGCTTTCGAGTTCGCGGGCGGCCCGGTGGACGCTTGGCACCGAAAGGCCCATTTCGCGGGCGGCAGCGGAAAAGCCGCGATTATTGGCCACCGCCAGCACGGTGCGCAAATGGGTCATGGTGATCAGGTCATCGATGCGCAGGGCCGGGCGGCCGCGCCTAGCGGCGTTGATGCGCCGGCGCATCTGCGCCAGCGCGTCAAACATGCGCCCGATCCGCAAATTAACGCTCCGCCCTTCGGCGGTGAGATGCATGCCGGTGCCCACGCGTTGAAACAGGGGGCCGCCAAATGTCTTTTCCACGCGCTTTAAGGCCTGACTTATCGCTGATTGCGACAGCCCGGTGCGCCGGGCGGCGGCATGGGTGCTGCCGAGTTCCGCCACAAGCGCCACAGCCCTGAGGTGTCGAAGGTTCAGGTCAATTTTCTGCGGCGGTATTGGCAAGAATTATCCTTCTATGACCACAGGCATTACGGTTGCCATTTAGCAAAAACTTATCGAATGCTGCAGACTATGCATTTCCGTATCGCGTTACAAGTTACTAATGTCCCGATCAAACAAGAAGCTGGGCCCCTTTAACGGGAAGCACAGATCGACAGGAGGGGAAGGTTGCCAGAGGCCCGTTGGATGGGCGCTGCGCAACCCGATGTGGAATATGAAAGCAATCACCAAAGAGCAATTGCCCGACCTCGTGGCCTGCGGGCTGGTTGGCCTGTTCGGGCTCGCCGCCATCTGGATGGGTGCCAGTTACCCGGTCGGTTCGGTCACGCGCATGGGGGCGGGCTTTTTTCCCGTCGCGATCAGCGCCATCGTGATTGGTCTCGCGGTGGCGGCGGCAATCGAGACGCTGATGTCGGAGACGAGCCGGGGCACGTTCAAATGGCGGCCGCTGATTTTCATCAGCGTGGCCATTCTGGCCTGGACGCAATTGATCGACACGCTGGGCCTCATCCCCTCCACCTTCGCGCTCATCCTGATCAGCGGGCTGGCCAAACAGCCGTTCCGGCCGGTTTCGCTGATCCTCACGGCGACGTTTCTGAGCGTTGCCGGTTATCTGGTTTTTGTTCTTGGGCTGCATATGCCGCTCACATTGTTGGGGCGCTGAGATGGATACGCTTACTAATCTGGGTCTCGGGTTTCAGGCCGCCTTGTCGTTCGAGAATTTGCTGTTCTGCCTGTTTGGCGTCTCCCTTGGCACTTTTGTCGGGGTGCTGCCGGGTATCGGGGCGCTGGCCACCATCTCCATGTGCCTGCCGCTGACCTTTTATCTGGCGCCGATGCCGGCCATGATCATGCTGGCGGGCATTTTCTATGGCGCGCAATATGGCAGTTCCACCGCATCCATCCTGTTGAACCTGCCGGGCAGCGCACCGGCGGCCATCACCTGTCTTGACGGGTATCCGATGGCGCAGCAGGGCCGCGCCGGTGTGGCGCTGTTTTTAACGACCATTGCCTCGTTTGTCGGCGGTTCGTTCTCGATCATCTTGATGATCGGGTTTGCGCCCATTCTTGCAAGCTTTGCCATCAGCTTTTCATCGGCTGACTATTTCTCGATCATGATTTTGGCGCTGGTCGCGGCATCCACCCTTTCCAACGGCTCGTTCATCAAGGGCATTGCCATGGTGGGTGTGGGGCTGCTGCTCGGCATGGTGGGCACGGATATCAGCTCGGGGGTCGCGCGCTACACCTTCGGTACGGTCGAAATTTCAGATGGTATCAGCCTGATTGCGCTGGCCATGGGCCTGTTCGGCGTCTCTGAAATTCTTTCCAACCTGATGCATGGCGAGCATGCCGTGGTGGATGCGCGCGCCATTACCTTCAAGTCCTTGATCCCCACACGCCAGGATATGCGTGAATTCTGGCCGGCAGCGGGACGCGGGTCGGTTATCGGGGCGATTGTCGGCATGCTGCCGGGCACGGGCCCGACCATTGCGACCTTCATGTCCTATTCGGCGGAAAAGCGCCTCTCCAAAAATCCGGAGAAATTCGGCAAAGGGGCCATCGAGGGCATTTCCTCGCCGGAAGCTGCGAATAATTCCTCGGTGCAGGCGGCGTTTATCCCCACCCTGACGCTGGGTATTCCGGGCGACGCCATCATGGCGGTGATGCTGGGCGGCATGCTGATCCACGGCATCACCCCGGGGCCGCAGCTGATTGTCGATAATCCCGTGTTGTTCTGGGGCGTTATCGCCAGTTTCTGGCTGGGCAATATCTTCCTGCTGATCCTCAATATTCCCCTGATCGGGGTCTGGGTCCGCCTGTTGACCGTGCCCTATCACGTGCTCTATCCGGCCATGCTGTTTTTCATCTGCATCGGCGTCTACAGCGTCAATAACAGTACGTTTGACGTGCTGCTGACGCTGATGTTCGGGGTGATCGGTTTCGGGATGATGCGGTTCAATTTCCCCGCAGCCCCGCTTCTGCTCGGCTTTGTGCTCGGCCCCTTGCTGGAGGAAAATTTCCGCCGGGCGCTGGTGCTCTCCCATGGCGATCTGGGCGTATTTGTCAGCCGCCCGGTTTCTCTCGTCTTTCTTGTTCTCACCCTGATCATTCTTTTGGCCTCAGTGCCGCAGATACGCGGCGGGCTGACCCGTCTGATCCGGGGGCGGGATGCCATCAACGAATAATCAAGAACACTATCACTATCCAAAAGGAGGAAACTTATGCTGAATTTCAAGAATGAGACCACGAGAAGTGGTGTGTCCTGTCTGCGCCGCGCCGTGCTCGGTGCTGCAGCTGTCGCGGCCTTGGCCGTCGGCACGATGGGCGGCACGTTTGCTGCCGCCGCGCAGGATTATCCCACCAAGCCGGTCCGCATCATTGTGCCGTTCGGCCCCGGTGGCCTTGCCGATATCTCCATGCGCCTTGCCGGCGAACAGCTGACCCAAATTCTCGGCCAGCAATTCGTGGTCGAAAACCATCCCGGCGCTGGCGGCGTTGCCGCGGCCAATCAATTGCTCAAATCCGATCCGGACGGGCACACGCTGGTGGTGATGTCGAACGGTACGACGATTGCCATGTCGCTGTTCAATGATCTTGGCTATGACCCGCAAACCCAGTTTGCGCCGATCTCGACCCTTGCCTGGTTTGATCTGGGCCTTTTTGCCAGCCCCTCGGGCGATTATGCAACGATTGGTGATTTTATCGCCAAGGCAAAGGCTGAACCCGGCCAGCTCAATATCGGTACGGTCAATCCCGGCAGCACGCAGAATCTGGCGGCTGAATATTTCCGCTCCGCGACAGATATCAAGGTCAATATCGTGGCCTACCGGACCTCGCCGGACATTCTGGCGGCGCTGATCCGGGGTGAAATTGATCTGGTGGTTGAATCGCCGACCGCTTTTGCCGCGGCCATCAAGAATGACCAGGCCAAAATGCTGGCGGTGACTGGTGCGGTGCGCAATCCCTCCCATCCCGATGTGCCCACAACAAGTGAAGCGGGCGTTGAGGGCTATGAGGTCTCCGGCTGGAACGCCCTTTATACGCTGGCTGGCACCCCCGATGACGTGATTGCCAAGTTGAACAAGGCGATTACCGAAGTGGCCGCCATGCCCGAAATCCAGGCCAAGTTTGCCGAACTGGGCACAACTGCCAAGGCCCTGAGCCCTGAAGAAATGGCCACCCAGTTCGAAAATGATCGTGCCCATTGGGCGAAGATCATTGAATCGGCCGGTATTGAAAAGCGCTAACCCGAGACGTTGAGAGACCAATGACAAACCATTCCGAAGCGGCAATGAACAGCAATGATTTTGTGGTGGATTGCCACGCTCACATCTTCACCACCTCCATGCCGCTTCGGGATAACCCGCGGCACCGCCCGGACTATAGTTTCACGGTCGAGGACTATCTGGCGGTTCTTGATGCCCACAAGGTTGATTATGCCGTGCTCGCCGCGGCCAGCCCCTGGGCGGATTACAACGATTATCTGATCGATTGCGTGAAGGCCAATCCACGGCTGCGCGGCACGGTGATCCTGCGGCCTGATGTCGAGCGCTATATTCTCGACTTCATGACGCGCGACGGGATTGTCGGCGTGCGTATGCACATGATCGGGCTCGAGGATATGCCCGATATCACCACGTTCGAATACCGGCGCATGTTCCGCCGGCTTGCCGATCAGGGCTGGCATGTGCATTTGCATTGCGAGGGGCGCGACCTGCCCGATCTGCTGCCGGTTCTGGTTGATTCAGGGGTCAAGCTGGTGATCGATCATCTGGGCCGGCCTGCCCCGGATGAGGGCATCAACAGCGATGGCTTCAAGGCCATGCTGAAAACCCTTGAAAATGGCCGTACCTGGGTGAAAGCATCCGGACACCACCGTCTGGGCGAACGCTCTGCGGTCTATTTGCAGGAACTGGTGCGCCATACCGGCGGCGACAAGCTGGTATGGGGCAGCGACTGCCCGTTTGTGGGGCAGGAGGGGACAACCTATCAAAGCACGCTGGACTGGCTGACGGAAACCGTGCCCGATGCCGATATCCGGCGGCGCATTCTCGGGCCGAATGCCCGGGAGCTGTATTTTTCCTGATCTTTTACCGGCTAATCGGTGAAACGGCGGAGGGCTTCGTTTTCTTCGCTTTTCACCGGGGCCAGATCGCCCAGAATGGCATTGAGCAATAGCCGGCCTTCAAGGGTGGCGATGATATTGCGGGAATGCCCTTCGGCAACGCCGGGGGGCACTTCGCGCTCTTCATAGGTGCGTGCGGTCAGCACCTCGACCAGGGTCAGATAATAGGTCTGCACCGATTGGCGGAATTCGGGCAGGCGGGAAATCGCTTCAAAGAACATGGCGAAATAGCGCGCCATATCGATATCACCGCGATTGGCCACGTCCTGGGGCAGGCTGGCATAGTGATCGGCCAGAATGATGCGGATATCGCGCAGGGGCAATTGCGCCATTTTATCGAAATCAGTAGATTCGAGCGGCTGGATGAAAAATGTCGAGACAATCTCGGCATAGATCTCTTCCTTGCTCTTGAAGTGGTGATAAAACGCACCCTTGGAAAGCTCGGATTTTTGCAGGATCTGATTAACGCCAGTGCCGTCAAAGCCGTGGTTGAGAAACAACTCAAAAGCGGCAGCAACAATGCGCTCGCGCGTGGTTGGGGCAATGGCGTCCATAGTCAAACTCCCTGCGATAACTGGCTAATACTGTGCAGACCGCCCGGTCTTTACCCCTTTCATATTAGCTGCGTCAAATCAACAGGGGGTAAATACACGGGTATTTATGCCTGTTCGGGTATTTGATTGACCGGGATTCTCAGCACGCGCTGGCCGATTGCCCGGTTTTGACGCCAAAACCGGGCCCATTTTTGCGGCACTGCCCTATTGGGCGGGCCGGCTGACATATTCGAGCAGGCTGGCAAGCGCGACAAAGGGGATGCCGAGATGATCGGAAAGGCCCGTGGCGCAGGTGGTGACGGTGGAGACACCGATCTGGCAATGTTCCGGCACGTCTTTATGGGCAAAGCGCAGGGCATGGGCATTGAGCTGAGGCTGATACATGCCCTTGTCACCGGCATAGCCACAGCAGGTCACCGAGGAGAGGACGGCAATTTCGCTTGCGCAGGCCCTGGTCAGGGCTTCGGTTGTCGCCTGTTCGTTCATGCGCTGGGCCGAGCAATTGTGATGCACGGCGACCACGGGCAGGGGATTGGTGATCTCGAGGTGCGGCAGCACCTGTTCCAGCAGGAATTCGGCACTGTCGGCGACCGGCAATCCGTCATGCTTTAAATGCAGCGAGCAGGTCGACATGTCGGTGACCATGGGCAGCGCTTCATCCGGATTGGCGGCCCTTAGGGCGGTGTGCAATTTGCCGCCGATTTTTTGGGCTTCCTGCGGAAAACCTTTCGATTGAAACGGCTGGCCGCAGCACTGGCCATTGAGGTTGCCGGGCAGGACCGGATCAAAACCGGCGCGGGTCAAGAGCGCCAGCATGGCGTCGGTGACCGGCAACAGGTCGAGGTCCGTTTTCGGTGCCCCGAACATGCGCGAGGCGCAGGCGGGGAAATAAACGATCTGGCCGCGCGGAGCATTGGCATTGGCGGCGGGTTGTTTCGGGGTGCCTGGGCCGGGTTTGAGGTTGCGGTTGGGTTTGGGAATCTTGTGGCCCGAAAACGCATTGAGCGCGCCCGAGACCCCATCAACCACCCCATCACCGACAACATTGCGGGCGAGGCTTTGGGCGGCGACACCGGTGCGCATCAGCGCTTCGAGCGGCGCTGTGTGATCCGCCATGAACCCGGCCAGCGCATCGGCCGTGCCGGAGCGTTTGCGGTCGCGACGACCGAGAATCATCGTGCCGGTTTCAATGCCGACGGGGCAACGGGTGGAACAAAGATTACACGCCGCGCAGGTATCCATGCCGGCATGGACAAAACCCTGTTCGAGGGCGGCCAGCAGGTCGTTGGCATTGCCCGCCTGTTCAAGCCGCGCCTGTTCGCGGGTCACGGCAATGCGCTGGCGCGGTGACAGGGTCAGCCCGGCGGAGGGGCAGGCGGGTTCGCAAAAGCCGCATTCAATGCAAAGATCGACAATATCGTCGGAAACCGCCATCTCCTTGGTGTCCTTGAGGTGGACACGGTCATCCTCGTTCAGCAACACGCCGGGATTGAGCAGTTTTTCGCCGTCAAACAGGTCCTTGATGCGCTGCATCAGGCCATAGGCGCGTTTGCCCCACTCCTGTTCGACAAAGGGCGCTATGGCGCGGCCGGTGCCGTGTTCGGCTTTCAGCGAGCCCTGATAATCAAGCGAGACCATTTGTGCCAGATCGCGGGAAAAGCCCTCGAACCGCTGCAATTCGACGGGCGAGGTGAAGTCGGCATGCATCTGGAAATGCAGGTTACCGGCCAGCGAATGCCCGAAAATAATGCCTTCATGATAGCCGTGCCGGTCGAGCACGATGCGCAGATCGTCGACCGCATCGGCGAGGCGATGGATGGGGACGGCAATATCCTCGGTCAGCATGACCGTGCCCTTGGGGCGCGAGGCTCCGGCGGAGGCGAACAGGCCCTTGCGCACATCCCACAGGTCCAATTGTGCTTGCGGGTCCTTGGTGAATTGCGGTTCGGACAGGGTGCCGACCACCTGCATGGCGGCAGTCGCCTTGGCGATTTCGATATCGAGCGCGGCATCGGTCTCGGCCATGATCTCGATCAGCACGGCGGGTGATGTATCATTGAGGAAGGGCAGGCAGGCCTGAATGGCCGGCTTGTCCTCGACGGTTGCCAGCGCCTTGCGCTCCATGAATTCCGCGGCGGCGACACCCACATGATGCAGCGCCTCGACGCCCTGGGCGGCCTTGTGATTGCTGGAAAAGGGCACCAGGGCCGTGGCTTTGTGCGGATGGTCGGGCACGGTGTTGTAGGTGACCTCGGAAACAAAGCCGAGCGTGCCCTCGGACCCGACGATCAAATGGGTCAGGATATCGATGGGATCATCGAAATCGGCCAGGGCGTTGATGGAATAGCCGACGGTGTTCTTGATGGCATATTTGCGCCGGATTAGATCGATCAGCTCATTGTCGCGTTTGACCTCGGCGGCAAGCTTTTCGAGCCCTTCGATAATATCGGGCCGCTTGAGGCGGAAGGCATCGCGCGAGGCGGGGTCGCCACTGTCGAGCAGGGTGCCATCGGTCAGGATAATGCGGAGGCGATGCATGGTGTGATAGGTATTTTGCACCACGCCGCAGCACATGCCGGACGAATTGTTTGAAACCACGCCGCCGATTTTACAGGTCGCCTGGCTGGCGGGATCGGGGCCGATCTTGCGGTCAAAGGGTTTGAGCGCCTTGTTGGCATTGGCAACGATAATCGCCGGGCCGAGGGTGATTTTCGCGCCGCCTTCAAGAATTTCGACCTTGCGCCAGCCGTCGCCCAAAACGCAGAGCACCCCGTCGGTTACGGCCTGCCCGGAGAGCGATGTCCCGGCGGCGCGAAAAGTCAGCGGCAGGTTTTCGGCGCGCGCGGCCTTGATGACGGCGCGCACCTCGTCCTCATTATTGACGATGACCACAAGAGCGGGCACGAGGCGGAAATAGCTGGCATCGCCGGAATAGGCATAGGTATAGAGCGGATCGCTCTTGATCCGTTCGACCGGAATGTCTGCCTCAAGCCGCTTGGCGGCGCGCTGGCCGGCCAGTTTCTTCTCGCTCATGCGTTAACTCCTCTTCCCCCCTTGTTGTAGCGCAGGATCAGGTCCGGGTGGAATCCCTGAAACTGGGGAGGCAGGTCTCGATTGTCGCACCCTTTGGCCGCTCGCAATGACGGTGGCGGGGCTATGTGTCCGCATGGCAGCGCATTCCGCCCCACTCCCCCCTTCTCCCTCGGGCTTGACCCGAGGGTCCATGCGATACCCGCCAAACAAGGTGGATGCCCGGGTCAAGTCCGGGCAAAAAGGAGGGGCACCCAATCGCACCCCCCGTTTAAATGCTGCTTACTGAAACCCCATCGGCACAGGCGAGACATAGGGCGCTTCAAGGCGCGCAATTTCCTCAACGCTCAGCGTAACATCGACCGCGGCGATGGCATCATCGAGCTGTTCAGGCTTGGTTGCGCCGACAATCGGGGCGCTGATCACCGATTTGTGCAGCAGCCAGGCGAGGGCAATTGTCGCCCGGCTGAGGCCGCGTTCGCTGGCAAGGGTGCCCACTTCGGTGACAATCTTTTCCGCCCCTTCTTCAATCGACTTGTAAAGACTATTGCCAAATGTGTCGGTTTTGGCGCGAAGGGTCTCGGTGCCCCATTCGCGGGTCAGGCGGCCGCGGGCGAGCGGGCTCCAGGGAATGACGCCAATGCCCTCGCTTTCGCATAAAGGCAGCATGTCGCGCTCTTCGGCCCGGTGCAGCAGGTTGACGTGGTTCTGCATGCTCACGAACCGGGTCAGTCCCAGCATTTGCTGGGTGTCGAGCATTTTCATGAACTGCCAGGCATACATGGAGGAGGCACCGATATAGCGGGCCTTACCGGCCTTCACCACGTCGTGCAGCGCCTCAAGCGTCTCCTCAATCGGGGTATTGGGGTCAAAACGGTGGATCTGGTAGAGATCGACATAATCGGTGCCAAGCCGTTTCAGGCTCGCATCGATCTCATGCAGAATTGCCTTGCGGCTCAGCCCGGCACCATTGGGGCCGGGGCGCATGCGGCCATGCACTTTGGTTGCCAGCACAATGTCTTCGCGCCGCGCCATGGACCAGAGCAGCTTGCCGGTGATTTCCTCACTGGTGCCTTTGGAATAGACATTGGCGGTATCAAAGAAATTGATCCCCGCATCGAGCGCCTTCTTGATGATGGGGCGGCTCTTGTCCTCGGGCAGGGCCCAGTCGCGGTCGCCCATGGCGGGGTCGCCAAACGACATGCAGCCCATGCAGATGCGCGAGATTTCAAGGCCGGTCTGACCCAGACGAGTATATTTCATAATGTGCCGGCCTCCCATGCCGCTAACATGTTTGGCGGTATCATAGGGAGAGGACGCGGCTTTGTGCAAAGAAAAACCCCGGACCTTGCGGGCCGGGGTTTCAAAATCTTTTTGTCGCTGAGAGAGCTGAGAGCTATTCGCTCTTGGGCTCTTCGGCAGCTGTCTCTGCGGCAGCAGCGGCTGCGGCTTCTTCAGCGGCCTTGGCTTCGGCGGCAGCGGCGGCTGCAGCATCGGCTTCGGCGCGTTCAGCGGCGAGGGCCAAAGCGGCTTCCTCACGCTCTTTTTCGCGCAGGGCGCGGGCTTCGATAGCCGCTTCGCGTTCGGTCTGCTCGATCTTCTTGGTGCGCGAGCTGGTCGATTCGAAAATACGGGCCGATTTGCCGCGACGATCGCGCAGATAGTAAAGCTTGGCGCGCCGGACCTTGCCGCGCTTCAACACTTCGATCTTGTCGATGTTCGGCGAGTAGATCGGGAACACACGTTCCACGCCTTCACCATAGGAAATCTTGCGAACGGTGAAGCTTTCCATGAGGCCGGCACCCTGGCGCGAAATCACAACGCCTTCATAGGCCTGCAGACGTTCACGGGTACCTTCACGCACCTTGACCCAAACCTTGACGGTATCGCCATGGGTGAAGTCGGGGGTTTCGCGCTTGGCGGCCAATTCCTCGGCGTGCTCTTTTTCGAGCTGCTGAATAATGTTCATTTCAATAATCCGTTTTTGATCTTTTCAAAGGGGTGTTTACCGGATGCGGCTCAGCATCCATTTCACCCGGTCTTGGTTGGACGGAATTTTTCGTCGCGCGGGTCATACATCAGGATCGGCCAAGAGTCCAATATAAATCACTGTTCGCGCCGGTTTCCGGCCCGCTCAGCTAGGCTTCAACCCCGATCAGGTCAGCCAGAATGTGGCGATTGGTCATCAGGTCGGCCAGGGTGTGCTGGTTGAGAATGGCAATGAAACCGGCAAGAGCCTCACCCAGAATGAGCCGCAGGCTGCACGCCGGGCTGATGCGGCAACGGTTGCGATTGGCCTCGAAGCATTCAACCAGATGGAAATCAGGCTCGATCTGGCGGACCACTTCGCCAATCCGGATGCTGGCGGGATCGCCCTTGAGGCGCAAACCGCCGGTGCGCCCGCGCAGGGTCTCGATATAACCGAGGCGGCCAAGCAGATGGGCCACTTTCATCAAGTGGTTGCGCGATATGCCATATTCGGTGGCGATGGTCTCGATGGTGACGAGATTTTCAGGCGTCATGGCCAGGCGCATGAGCACCCGCAATGCGAAGTCGGTCTGAACATTCAGGCGCATAAGCGAGCTCCAAACAAGTATGTGCAATATTGCTTTTGGGCCACGATTGCAATAGAGCCACCAAACATGCTGGTCACATCCATGTTATTGGAAGGCACCCGATGATATCGCCCACAGGCGCTGATAGGGCTGAAATAGACGAGGCCCTGATCGAAAAGCTGGTGCGCCGGTTTTACGACCGGGTGCGGGGAGATGCTGAACTGGGGCCGATTTTTGCCGCCGTGATCGGCGATGACTGGGAACCGCATTTGCAAAAAATGTTCGCCTTCTGGTCATCGCTGATGCTGATGAGCGGCCGCTACAAGGGCCGCCCGATGCAGGCGCATATCCGCTTGAAAGGGGTGCAGCCGGCGCATTTTGACATCTGGTTGCGCCTGTTCAAACAGACGAGCGATGAGGTGTGCAGTCCCGAAATGTCGGCCCTGTTTGTCGACAAGGCCAGCCGGATTGCACAGAATTTCAGCATCGGCATGTTCACGCCGGGCCGCATAAATATCTAGCGTCAGGTTACAGACCCCCTTTCCTTCGCCCCTTTGGGGAGAAGGTGGCGCGAAGCGCCGGATGAGGGGTGGCGCCAAGACCAGAATTCACGGGCAAAGCCCCCCCCCCCCCCCCCCCCCCCCCC
>Ga0209344_10001410_pt1 | contig 31551 bp, 31 predicted proteins | sample Cruoilmetagenom6_FD_187293 | JGI IMG/M metagenome (GOLD analysis project Ga0209344, IMG submission 187293) | Oil polluted marine microbial communities from Coal Oil Point, Santa Barbara, California, USA - Santa Barbara Oil Seep Sample 6 (SPAdes)... | ecosystem: Environmental > Aquatic > Marine...
GGTGACAATCAAACAGTCTTCGCTTCAGGAATAACCTTGTTTCATCATTATTTCATCTATTCTTTAGGTTTTTTTCATGTTTTTATGTTGTTTGCTCTTTATGCTAGTGCCATTCATAAGGCAGGAGTAGGAACTGATGGGCAATCAATATATCAAGACGTCTTTAATTTTGCTGTTAAGCGTGTGCGTGCCAAACTCAACATGGGCAGGTGTCCCCGTCGAGGACGTGCCAGTATTAACTGTAGATTTCAATGACAAGACACCAGGGAGTTTTATTGGTGCCGGTGGTGCTGTACTCGGCGAACCTTCGTCATTAAGTAATTTAACCGGTGAAATTATTGAAACAAGTCCGGGTGAAAATCACCTCTTGGTTGAAAATGATTTGTCCTCAAACAGTTCCCGAAGACTCAAGTGGCAGTTTTTAGACAATACCGAGATCAGCACAGGTGTTGCCGAAATTTCGTTTGAGTTCACACCCAGTGCTCTGGACGGTTACAGTATCTTTGTACGTGAAAACAACACTTCAGGAAGTGGCTTCTTAACTTATTTCTTGGGTGGAAATGGCAGTATCTCCGCCATGGACAATTCGGGAGCCATTGCGTTAAATAACCCTAACTATACAGCCGGAGTGACACAATATGTGCGGATTATTTTTGATTTTGATGCGGGCACCAGCAAACTGATTGTTAACAATTCTGCTCAATTTTCTGATCGTATACATGGCATAACAGATGATGGGATTGGAAGTGTTTTAATTGGTCACAGCTCCAGCTCAAATGGCAGCTCATTTACTTTAGATAACATATCTGTCACGGCATCCTCCGAGCTACCCATTGTTTTAGACGCTGATTTTGAGAACAAAGTCCTCGGCGATCCGATTGGGGCTGGCGGTGCAATCAATGGTGAACCCGTAAATATAACAAATGGTCTATACACTGAAATTGTTGAATTTGACACTGCAAATCAAGGCCTGTATATCGAAACCTTTAATTCAAGTACAGCTTATGCTACGGTATGGGAATTTTTAAATGACCTTGAAGTTGTTTCAGGCATTGTAGCTATTGAACTGGATTTAGAGTTTAAATCTCTGGGAAGTTATGCAATCAGTCTGCGGGAAAATGGCTCTTCAGCCACCTCTTTCCCTACCCTAAGATTTGCCGCAAGTTCAAACATGTATATATCTGATGCAAATGGGACCACGCCAATTGCTGGTATTTCTTATGCAGCCAATCAAAGGTATCGTTTCAGAATGACTTTAGATCTAGACAATGACACTTATAATGTTCTGATGGATGATCAAATACTCGTCAAAGACAGAGAGGTTGCTGTCACCAATGGTAGAGGCATTGGACGTGTGATCGTTCAAACCAGTACTGGAGGTACAGTTGGGGATGCTTTCATTCTTGATGATTTACAAGTGGGTGCCAGTTTTATAGCAGATGACACTATTTTCAAAAATAGTTTTGATTAACACAGAACATGAAAATATGGGGTTGAGTGAAACTTAACCCCTTTCTTTTAACTTGTACTTCAATAAACATGGCCAAGCACTTAATAATGGTTAAAGGACATGCTGTTTAACCATGTTGACGAGCCATCAAATGACTCAAAACATTCGCTGTACCAACTTCAGTCCAACCTTTGTCTGCTGACTTTACGCTCAACATGTATCACAGCCGGACTCACTAATTGTGTATAATTAATTTTCTCGTTGGGTCAATTAATTTAATTAAGGAATAAAAAATGAAAAAGACATTATTTGTTTTTTTACTGCTGTCATTTAATGCAATCGCTGACCAACCCATTAAGTCACATGAATGCTCATTTATCGAGGACTCACTTGCCAGACTTTCATGCTTTGATAAAGCATTTCCGAAATCAGCTTTAAACAATCAATCAGACGACCCTATAAAAAAGGCTCACGACAGGGTCTTGACTGTTTTGAAGGACTCAGATTCAGCCAAATTTAGAAATGACAAAAAATATAAATCAGGAACTAATGGGTCAATCATAGTTTGTGGTGAGGTGAATTCTAAAAACTCATATGGTGGCTTTACTGGTTTCAGCCGATACTATGTGAATTCGGAAAGTGAAAAGTTCAAAGTCAGTATTGAAACCGATTCTGACAAAATGTTTTCTACATTCTGGGGCATTGCTTGTTCTCCCAAGGACTTGGTTGATTAGACTCCATTAGATTCGCCATCCAACAGCAGCTGATCATCAAGGCATCCACGAATTGAACCTCAGCAACCATTCATACATCAGCCCTGCATCAAGCCAGCTCTTTTGTAGAGTTGACATCATTGAATGATATTTGATGACGTGCTTTCGTTAGTTGTGACATAAGGAACTTGTGCAACCTCATATCGGGTTCTTTTTGAAATGAGTTTTTGACAATTTCAGCCCGCAATTGTTTGACCTTATCATGCAGTTCAAACCGTTGTTTGCTTTTGAATGTTTCGCGCCTTTGTCTGATCGAAGTGATTAAATCTTTGTTGTTTGTCATTTTACCTTTCCCACCATGCGATTAAGTTTCTTTTGGTCTTAATGACCACAGCAGAGACAGCCCTATTGGCGGCAGCCCTCCTGCTTGAGCCTAAAAAACCATGGGGTTATTGTCTTTATATTTGGGGCTTGTTGATATCGATAAATTCTGACCTGCTTGTAGGAAAATATAGACAATACTGTTATAAACAGCGGCTATGAACTTGCCTGGTATCAATAGATGGGCAATTAAATCGAGTTACCTCACCCCGATCACATCATCCCATTGAGTGGTGTAGCGCGGTGAACGCCGTTCAGACTTCATCACCCAACTGGCATCAAAGCCTTGTGAGCCACAACGCAAGACATCCTTGCCGTACTTGTTGTTGATTTGATCCATGACGCCCATGATGGCATCGTCTTGAGGCTGGCGGGTGCTGAATAAATCATATTGAATCACGCCCTTGTCGCTGAGGCCATTGAGCATGATGCCGGCTTTTTTGTATTGATAGCCAGCTTGGTAAATTCGGTGCAAAGCCTGGGTAGCGGCGGCTTGAAAATCACGGGTGTCATCTGATGCATAGGGCAGTTCTATGGTGATTGATCTGACGCTTTGCGCGTCATTTTTACTGAATGGATTGGTTCTGATACCTACATTGATCGACTTGGCCACTGAATTTTGTGAGCGTAAATCTACACAAGCTCTGGATACATGGTAACCAATGGCCTCACGCAACACTGTTTTATCACTGGTTTTTTCACCAAAGGAGCGGGTACAGACAATCTGCTTTTTCTTAGCTGGTACATTGTTCAACTCAAGACAGCTCACGCCGCGCAATTCCATAAGGGTACGTTCAACCACCACACTGAAGCGTTTTCTGATCCATTTCTTATCCGCATCACGCAACTGCAAGGCCGTGGAAATACCCAGTTTGGCTAAGTGTTCGCTGTGCTTGCGGCCGATGCCCCAGACTTCATTGACCGGCAATATTTCAAGGGCGTTTTTTAAATTGTAATCACTGAACAGCGCCAATACACCACCGGCCACCGATAAGGACTTGGCATAGTGGTTAGCGATTTTGCACAGGGTCTTGGTCGGTGCCAAGCCGACACAAACGGGCAGACCCAAACCTTGTTTGATCTCAGCCACCATCTTTCGCATGTAAGCGCCTAAATGGCCTTTGTGTTTGAGGCCATCCAGTTGGAAAAACACTTCATCACAGGAGTATTTTTCCACCTCAGGCGTATACGATTCAATGATCGATTCAAAGCGGTTCGACATGTCAGCGTACAGTGAATAATTGGATGAGAACACCGCGAAGTCATGTTCGCGCACCAAGTTTTGAATCTGATGCAAGGGCGCGCCCATTTTCACCCCCAAGGCCTTCACTTCATTCGACCGTGCCACGGCGCAACCGTCGTTGTTGGATAACACAATAACCGGTCGGTTGTTAATCGCAGGGTTGAACGCCCTTTCACAAGACACATAGAAGTTATTCACATCGCAGAGACCAAATATCATCTGTCCGCCTCAATAAACAACGGCTCACCACGTGGTTCCAGGTTGCGCGCACCGATAGTAGGCGTGGCCACCAAGTTAAAGTTGATTTTATTGCTTAACAAATGACGGAAAGTTTCTGATTCAGTCATGCTTGGGTCTAGCCACATATCAACCAAATCACTGTCTTCTACATCAAACATCAGCGGAATAGATTTGCGGTGTATGTCATCCATCTTGGGGTTACCAGGACAGGTGATAATTGAGGCTGTGGTCAATGTTTCACCATTCACTTCATACTGCTTATAAATGCCACCCATTGCCAATGCACCGCGTTCTGAGGTGATATGATGGTATTTCTTGTCTTGACCCTCAATGATACCACTGGCTGGAATGATACAACGTGATGTTCGGAATGCATCTTTGGTTAATGAGGATGTATACAATTTGTCATAACGGCTGTTAAAAGTGGCGTATTGGTAATTGGGTTTACCATCAGCATTCAACAACAACCACCATTTGGCATCTTCTAAGTAGCGGTCATTTTCATCTTCAGTGACAATCTGAATCATTGAGGCTGGCGCCCTGATACCACGAGTCTCCACTTCGGACACGCCCAACGCTTCCGTGATTGAATGGGTAAAAGGGTTGTTGATGGTATCGAATGCGCCGCACATGCGATTGATTCTAAACCCATGGTTCGCAAAAATCGAGAATAACTAAAATGTAAATTGGCGGATAATGCGAACAAACAACGAACGGTATAGCAACCACGCTATTTAATGATGACTTAATATTAATTATTTTTTAATTCAGCGGATAATCCTTATTTTATGCATAATTTCGCCTTATTGTTTTGGCAAACTGGTCAGCACTCAATTAATAAACCAGGAAAATAAATGACCCTAAAATCCAAGCTTAAGAAAACCTCCACAATCTGCTTAATGACGCTGTGTTTATCCGCCACCCTATCAACCGCCAGCGCCAAAGGCAAAGGCAAAGGTGGGCACAGAGGCAAACCGCCTGAAGCCGCTTTCACAGCTTGTGCTGATCAGACCGAAGCAGGTGCCGCCTGTAGCTTTGACAATCCGAATGGAGACACGGTTGAAGGAACCTGTAAAATGCCACGCAAATCGGAACACGCACTGGTTTGCGCACCTGACGGTGGCCAACGTGGTAAAAGAGATTAACTCGCTAGAGATTAACGCTCCAAAATCCCACGCCCAAAGGTTCTCCAATCGCATCCAGAACTATTTACACCAACTCCCTTTAGGCTGTAAATACCATCAAAGGCTCAATCTCCATATTGGGCCTTTTTTATCTGCCAAATCCGTCCTTCTGCCCGCTGAAACTACATTCTGCCAAGCAATCAACACTTATGGCACTCACCCAAAGTACCTATTCATGCTATTTTAGTTATAAGTTTAATCAGGAGCCTGTTATGTGGTTATTTATCAAATCATTGGTTATGGTCAAAGACAGAAGCATTGCCAAAGAAATGGTTGATTACTATAAATTCCAGCCCAAACCAGCCGGTTTTAAATTGGCACGCTTGATGCGCCGCCGTTCACGCAGAAACCAGTTTAAAGCGCACAACACCACCCACTTAAGATTTAAAGTTAAATGAATATTGAAAGCAGTTATTTAACTGCTACAGACAGGAATTAAATTGAACCAACAACCCGTAACAAGAAAACAACTGAGCAGTCATGAGAGGCTCATCAAAGGATTGACAGCCATATTCTGTTTGGTGGCTACTTTCTTCAGCATGATGTATGGTTTGATTTTGTCTACCAATTTCATCACCCAATTGAACCCACTCAATCCCGGGGTGATTTATTTGGCTTCTGGCATATGCTATGGATTGGTGGCTTTACTTGTGGTATTTCTGCTGCTGTATGCGGGTAAATCAATGACCCAAGCATTCTCAGGCACTAAAAATTGATTGAATTCTTTGCCTTAATTCTGGCACCACAATTGCATTAAACCAAGGGTTCTTTGTCTGCCAAAATCGATTGCGGGGTGATGGGTGAGGCAACGGTAAATATTGTGGCAAATATTGATCAAAGTTTTTCACATTATCAGTCAGCGTCTTTTTCGAATTGGACAAATAATGGTTTTGCGCATACTGCCCTATCAACAAAGTTAATTGTACTGATGGCATCTGCGACAACAAAGCCGGGTGCCACTTCGGCGCACATTCTTTTCTCGGTGGTAAGTCACCACTTGTGCCTTTACCTGGATAGCAGAAGCCCATCGGCATCAAAGCAAACCTTTTCTCATCATAAAATTCATTTTCTTCAACACCCAACCATGCACGCAATTGATCACCACTGGCATCATCCCAAGGCACACCCGAGGCATGAACCTTGCGACCAGGGGCTTGGCCAATAATCAATACTTTGCTTTCACGGCTAGCCTGAACGACGGGCCTAACACCATGAGACAAATGCGGCAAACAAACCACGCATTGGTTAATTTGTTGTAACAATGGTTTCATAGCTTGTTAGCTTGTGATCTGATTTGCTGACGAAGTTGTCCCAACAAACCATTGTGATCAAGCTCAAACACCAGCGCCAATTGACGACCTAACTTATTATCAGGAAATCCTTGTCGATTGAACCAGGCCAAATAATGTCCAGGTAAATCCATTAATTGACGGCCTTGGTATTTTCCGAAAGGCATTTCTTGCTGCAATGCTTTGAGAAAATCCTTTTTTTGTTGGTCAGTAAAATTCATACAATAACCTCAAGCACCCAGCCATTTAAACTCGATGCATTGAAAATCATCTGAAAAATGTCTCAGTTCAATAAGCTGATCCCGTGGCACCACAAAGCTGTCTCTGTGATTTAAGCCAATACCCTCTTGTCCTGCTTGTTGGTATGTGACCTGCCCGGCCATCACATAGTAAAAATGTAAAGTACTCTGATGTTGGATTGAAAGCTTGTTGGCATTCGATGGTTCACCGACTTTAATCACATTCACCGCAGCCAATCCACCACTGTCTGCAGCTACACGGGTTTCACTGCGTAACAGACCACTGTCTAAGCAATGCTGCCAACTGGCATCTGATTGTTGGTGGTAACAAAACTTTTGTCCATTGTGACCATTGTCTTGGTACATTCGCTCAGGTAAATTTTTCCCTGTTGGCAACTGCATTTGATAATCCAAAGTGGTCATGTGTTCAGCCGGCATGCCAATTTCAACCACTTCTAAACCATCCGAGGCTTCCAACACTTGGTGTCTGATGCCAGGTGGTTGGGTGACACAATCCCCTGCCCTTAAAATAAACGGTTCACCTTGGTCTTCATAAACCACTTTAACCCAGCCTTTGGTACAAAAAATCAACTGAAATTGTATGCGGTGATAATGCACATGATCTGGCACCGGACCGCCTTCTGGAATCATGATGTTGGAAGCAATCATTGCACCCGCTAAACGTGAAGGAATTAAGTCACGATATAACATCCCCGCGCGACCAGTCACCCATGATTCAGCGGCATCAAACTGCGAAACCAAACTTTCAACGTGCTCAGGAAAACCAACTTTGGCATGCTTTTTATTTTGAAATTGAACCGCTACACCACTGGGTGAAAACAATGACTGAAGCACTTGGCTGGTGTTGTTGGGTAGTATCACGGTCAAGTCATTAACCGGCAAACCTTTTTCAATTCGTATAACCAAACCATAGGCCGCCAATACCATTAGCCTTGGATTGTCGGCAGGAAAAACCTGCTGTAATTTGAAACCCAATTCAATAAAAAATTCAGCTTCTTTGTCCAGCTGTCTACAACTGATCTTAACTTGTGCCTTATTCAATACATCACCCATCCTATGAACTCACTTTCGGCTGCATGGCACGACGCTTATTCAGCTGCGCTTCTCGCCGCGCAATATAAACCCCAGAGGTAAATACAATAGCAGCACCGATCAGGGTCCAACGATCAACCGATTGATCAAAGACCAACCATGCCAACACAATGATAAAAGGCAAGCGAGCAAAATCAAACGGCATCACTATAGAAACGTCCGACATTTTCAAAGAATGGGTAAACATTAAATGTGCAAAGCTACCGAGAAAACCCATCAAAGTCACCAACAACCATGTTTCAATCGAAGGCCATTGCCAAACAGTCATAGCCACTGGTAAAGACAACGGCGTCATTAATAACACCATATACATCACAATCACATTGGCATCCTCGGTACGGGACAGGTTTTTAATGATTAACACCGATGCAGCCATAGTGACTGATGAAGCAATCACCACCAAGGAAGCAAACAAGTCGCCATCAACAGATGGCCTGAGAATAATCAAGGTACCTGCGAAACCCACCAAGACAGCCGCCCAGCGACGCCAGTTAACATCTTCTTTAAGAAAAACAGCTGCACCTATGGTCACAAACAAGGGCACCGTGAAACTCAAGGCCACAGCTTTCGCCAAAGGCAATACGGTGATGCCCCAAAAAAAACAGAACATTGAAAACAAACCCAACAAGGCACGGATGATAAATAGCGGCAAACGATCTGTCTTAAAACTGCGATAACCAAACTTAATTAACCACGGCAGCATAAAAACCAAGCCAAATAAATTTCGAAAGAAAGCAATTTGAAAAGGATGCAATTCACCGGACGTCCAACGAATCAATACATTCATCAAGCTGAACCCCAATGCGGCTAACAACATCAAACCGATGCCTTTGAACAAGGCGGCATTGACTGATTGATTTGATGTCATAAAGGATGCTGCCAAATAAATTGAATCAACAGTTTAATCAAAGTCACAATTAAGCTCCACAGTTAATCTGGCTTTTCTGCTCGTGTCATGTACAAGCCGTTTTTAACAGCCGTTGTTTCAGGATAATCAGTCACCTTAAAATTCATGGCTTGATAAAGTTTAATCGCAGGCTTGTTGTCAGCCAAAACAAATAACGACCCTTTGGCTAAACCCAGCTTTTGTACGCCTTGCGCCAACAAAACCTCAACCAAATACCTACCCACACCTTGTCCTCTAAAAGCAGGCGACACCACCAACCGTCCTAAGTGACAGTGTTCCAAGCGGTTATAAATTTGCCCAAATGCCAACAACTGTCGACCTTGCTTTAAAACATAAGAGTGGCTTTGATCGAATTTGGTTTCTGTTTTAAATCGCTTAACTTGCAAGGGATAAGTCACGTCTGGACCTGCCCAATATAACACCGACTTTTCACTGTGAAACCACCTAAAAACGCCAACCAAATCTTGATGAGTACAGGCCAACAATTGCATCGGGAGCGTCTTATTCAGCTTAACAGGTTTCATCAATGTCCTCGGTTGTACAGCATAAAAAACATCAAGGTCAAACCTATCAGACAACCCGCTCGAATAAAGGCTGGTGCAAATTGATTGCGACTGAATTTTTCAGAAAAAAGTGCACCGATACCCAACATAATGATTAAGCCCATTATTCTACCTGATCGCGGTGCGGGGCCACCTTGAACCGCTCCTAGCCACAAATAAACATTGGCAGCAGTGACTGAAACAACAAAGACATATAAACCGAAAGTTTGTTTATCCATTACACATTTCTGGTTTTAGATTTTTTGCGTTTCAAGGTTGCTAAATAAATACCACACAACACCAAACACAAACCAATCACATCTCTGAGGCCAGTTGGCCGACTGAAAAACACCACGTCCCAAACCATAGACATGGCCGGTTGTAACAACAGCAACAACCCAACAATTGAAGTGGGCAATGAAGGCATGGTTTTGGTGATTAACACCCAGCCTAATACTTGGCAAAATACCCCCAAGGCCAAGACTGAAATCAATGACACCATATTGGGAATAGCAAAAGATTCGGCTTCAGCCCACACCACCACGGATAAAATCAAAGCACAGATGATAGACAAAACACCCAAATTAGCCATCGGTGACAAGGCGTGTTGCTGTGCTTGCACATGTCGCAGCGACAACATAAAACCAGTGTAAGACAAAGCCGTAGCTATACCATAAAACACACCCAACTTATAATCGGCTGATAATTCGCCCCACTGCAAACCGACCAATAAGAACAAACCACAAAAGGTAAGGACTAAACCAAGGAAAAATTTGAAACTGATTTTTTCACTGAGGAACCAATAGCCAAACAGGGTCATAAAAAACACCTGAACATTGCCTAAAACTGTTGCCAGTCCTGGCCCCACATACTGGATCGATCGATGCCAAAGCCACAGGTCCGCAGCAAAGAAAACCGCACCAAGCAACAACCATGTGACATACCTTAAGTTGTACCATAATCGCTTGCCTTGGATTAAACACAGCAACAACAACACCACGCCACCAATAAACATGCGATAAAAAGCAGTCACCGTTGGACCCATATCAGCCAATTTAACCCAAACACTCGAACTGCTGATAATCAGCGCTGCGAATAACATGGTTAAAACCGCTTTTTGGCCAGTGGGTCGAATGCCCGTGGCTTGATGGCTTACAGATTTATTCATTCAATACACCTACAGAAATTAAATCGCTTGAGTCGAAATCTATCTATTCAATCTAACAAAGTCATTAATTCACTGACCTTATTTTCTAACTGAACAATCCGTTGCTCCAATTCGTCGATGCGTGCTTGTTTACTGGAAACCACTTCTTTTATTTGGCTTTGAACCGCATCAACATCAACAGCTCCACACAATAAATGGGTGTATCGATCTTCTCTTCTACCAGGCCCTTTGGGGAAACAAACCACCATCGGCTCCTCCCGTTCAATCAATGATTGAATCACCTGCAAAACTTCATCCACGTCGGCAAACGACTCCATTCGACCGGTTTTGGTTTTGATGTCATTTAAAGTCAATGGCTCTCTGACCATCAATACCGCCAATATGGCTTGCTGTTTGCGGTTGATCGAAAACTCAGTCATCACCCGATGAGTCACATGATTGGCCCGTCCACCATAATCAACACCAAGCAATTTACGGTCTTCCAGCTGGCTGACCGCATGTCCAAGCTGTCCTTCGGTTAAACTCATGACTGGCACGCGATTGGTTTTCTGATTACAGGCCAGCAACAATGAATTCATACTTAATGGATAATTATTCGGTGTGGTGAGTTGTTTTTCCATCAAACTGGCCACAATTCGGGCTTCTAAATCAGTCAAAATAGCCGTGTTATTTTCTTCAGTCATTGTCTTTTCAATTCAGTGTTAATTAAAGTGTTTTAACCAATCTAAAGCCGATGTGAGACCAAGCTTGATCAAACTTAATTTGTTTTATTCCGCCGTTGTCATCTTGGCCAGAAAGCCATGAATATCCAGCACTTGGGTTACTTTCGCATTGATCATCAGGGCTGAATATTGATTTGAATTTACCCATTTCTTGACAACCAGCTAACCACTCAGCCACATTACCATGAAATCCAATTAAGCCCAGCTCATTTTTATCAAAAGCATGGTAAGGCGCTACAAAAGGAAAGCCATCATTACAGGCAAACGGTTTGAAATTTTCATCAATTGCAGGAAACTCAGTCCCAGCCAAATTGGCCGTCTGACAAGCAGGTGTCTTAACCCCACTGAGTTTTATTAAATGGCGCCATTCCAATTGGGTTGGCAATCGATTTTTTTCTCCGCTGCGCTGGTTGTACCATGTAATGAAAAGGTTGGCATCTTGCCAAGACACGCAAACCACGGGCATATCGGGTTCTGTTCTAAAACCTGGTTTACTGTAATTACGCTGGCTAAAAATCATATTGGATCCAGTCTCACTTTTACAGCGACTGATTTCATGGCCGGTGGCAGCCACAAACTGATCAAACATCTGCCAACTCACTTCTGCTCTTGAAACCGCCAATGCATAATTAATTAAGCCTTTGGTCTGATTAATTTCTGGAGGCACTATGGCAAACCTCAAACCCATTTTATCAGTAATGACTTGTCCTGGAAATGGCATGGATTTAATTGAAGCGTTCAATTCATCAATGATTTCATGGCCCGGCATCACCGCATCTACCAAGCCGATAAATCGTTCTGCACTGTTGCGATTTGATCGTGCTTTGGCCAAATTAACTTTTTCTGCAATAGCCCCCAATAACAGGCTTCGTTCTAATTCTGTATTATGTTCAAGGAATACCAATAATTGTTCATTGGTTAAAATCGTTCGGTGCCTGACTTCAGCGACAGATTCAGCGAATTGAATGGCTTGGTTAAGATCATCTTTTAACACCGAATGATAGACCAATTCATAATATCCGGCCATTACGTCCGACAGTAAACCCAGACCTTCTTGGTGTGTTGGTATGTTACTTAATAATAACAACAACTGATCCAATGCATTGTTATCTTTGGGGGTGGTTAATTGTTTGATTGCAATGTTGTTTTTAGCACTCTCAACCAATTCAATCACTTTCTCTGCGGTCAAGTGGTTAACCACTTCTGTCATCGCGGCTGTTTCAGCTGATGTTTTTGTCGTGGGGCTTGCTGTTTTCAGAGTCTTATCTTGTGCACTCAATCGTGTATTGAATGATTCAGCTGGCACGGTGTCAGATGGAAAATTGATTGCTTGGTCCTTATGTTTCAACAGCCCCCAAACAAACCATGCCATCACACCCAACAGGCCCAGACTAACCAAGGAAACCACTGGTTTAACCAATGATTTGTTCCGACCTTTGGCATCTGCATTGACGGCTTCGATGGCTGATTTCAGTGCAGCCATATTTTGATACCGATGATTTGGCGATTTGGCCAGACACTTGTTTATAACCTCTTGCCATTGGCTTAAATGAGCAGGCAATTTCGGCACGTCATTATTGACATGAGCCAACATCAGAGATAAATCACTGTCCTCATCAAAAACCGGATCACCAGTTAATATTTCATACAAAATAGCACCCAAGCCATAAATATCAGATCTGGCGTCTACGTGTTTTGACTGCGCTTGTTCTGGACTCATATAGTGAATACTGCCGACAATCCGATTGTCTTGGGTAAACCGACGTCTACCTGTACTCAATGCAATACCAAAATCAGCAATTTGCACATGTCCAAACTGATCAAACAGAATATTTTCAGGTTTAATGTCACGATGCACGACACCTTGGGTGTGGGCAAAAGCCAGCCCATCACAGATTCCAGACATCACTGTTTTCAGTTCTTGGTCATTGTTATATGTAAAAGCAGTCAGATCACCATGCTGCAAATACGGCATTGAATAATACAAAATATCATCATCAATATGACCCACCTCATAAATACTGACGATGTTAGGGTGATACAACTTGGCGATGATTTCGGCCTCTTGCTCAAAACGACGCACTACATTTTCTTCATCCGTAATAATCGGGCGCATGACTTTTAATGCCACTTCTCTTTTCAGCGACTCTTGATAAGCCAAATAAACCACACTCATCCCTCCCTCACCAATTTTTCTGATGATTCGGTAGCCGGGAATGGTCACTTTGTAGTTATTTTTTGTCATATGCAGGCTATTTTAACTGAAGGCTCTTTTAATATTCGCAATTAAAATGCGAATTTATCTGTTCACAGTGAATTAATTTCCTTCTGTCATTGTTCTATTGCATAATTCTATTAACTGATAATGATATGTCTTGAATTTTCATGGGTAAATTTGAACCAACAGAAAACAACAGTATTGTTGAATTGACTTGTACAACTTGTCATATCAACATCATATACCTGAAGGTTCAAAACTATGAGTCCAACACCGATCCATTTAACTCAACACAATTTACTTGTACCGAATGTAATCAGGGTTTAATGCCAAACATCAGCACTGTCGAATAAATAAAAACGCGCCGATAAATTTCATGCGATTCATTCACCCCTTCGTGTGCTTATGATTTTATAATAGGCTGGCATGAATCCACTCCAATTAAATTGTTTACCCACAGCAGTCATCACTGATAAAAAAGGGCAGCCTTTTGCTGAAAAATTTGACGATGTTTATTTTAACGACCTCAACGGACTGGATGAAAGCAATTATGTTTTCATCAATGGCAATAACCTGTTGCAACGCTGGCAAGAGCAACACAACGAGGCCTGTTTTTGTATCGGTGAAACCGGCTTTGGTTCAGGGTTGAATTTTCTGGCCACTTGTTTGGCTTGGCAAAATTGTCCAAGCAAACCACAACACTTACATTTCATCAGCACCGAACTACATCCAATGACAATTCATGATTTGGCATCGGCGCATCGTTTATTTCCTGAACTCAAAAAATTCAGCCAAATATTATTGTCGCAATATGGCTCATTCAGATGTGGAATTCACCGGTTCCAAATTGATGAACAAATCACATTAACCTTAATACTCGGGGACGCCACAGCCTCTTTACTACAATTGCATGCTCAGGTTGATGCCTGGTACCTGGATGGATTTGCGCCCAGCAGAAACCCCGACATGTGGTCTGCTGAGTTATTCAACACAATGGCAAACTTATCCAAAACTGGAACGACATTAGCCACTTATTCAGCGGCTTCTTCGGTTCGAAAAGGACTGACTGAAGCCGGATTTAACCTGGCAAAACAAAAAGGGTTTGGCCCCAAAAGAGACATGTTGATTGGTCAATTCATAGGACTCAACAACCAGCCAGTCAACAAGCAGCTTTGGCACCCAACGCCAGAAGCCAAGCTTACACAGAAAAAAGTAACCATACTCGGTGGCGGGATTGCGGGATTGTGTCTCGCAAGACGCTTCAGCCTGGCCGGCTATCACACCACCATTGTTGACCAAAATGAACAAGCGTTTAGTCAAGCATCGGGTAATGGCTATGCCATGGTCATGCCATTAATTACAGCTCAAAAATCCCCTGAATCTTTGTTTTATCTTCGTGCCTTTGAGCACAGCAAAAATCAATACAGCGCTGAGGTGTTCCATGAAACTGGTGTGAACGAATGGTATGACAACAATCGAGAAGCAAAGCGCATTAAAAGCCTCAAGGCCCTACCACTATCCGAACAAATGATTCGGATCACCACAAATCAGATCGAATATCCGAACGCTGGATTTGTTGACGCCCAAGCACTGGCTGATAACTGGATGCGATATGTTGACCAGTGGATTACCGCAAAGGTGAGTGCTGTCGAACACCAACATAACTGGCAATTGAAACAACAAAACCAACAAACCTTTCATCAATGTGAGTTGTTAATCATCGCGGCCGGAATGCATTCACAAAACTTGGTAAAACCCCATCAAAAACTAGGTTTAACTGCTAAGTTAGGCCAAACCAATCAGATTTTGACCGAAAAAAGCCTTAAACTGCCTGCCGTGATGTTGAACCAAGGGTATATCATTCCAATTAAACAATCTGAGCTTGGAGGGCATTATTTATTAGGTGCCACTTTCGATTATTTGCCAGCATCAGATTGGTACCAAGCCGATGCTCATGAGGTTGATCATTACAGTCGAAATTCAGCCCATTGGCGCGACTCTGATTTTTCCAATGACTTAATCAATGCCAATTTAATCAGCAGCCACACTGCCATCCGCGCCACCACCCAGGATCATTTGCCGATTTGTGGCCCTGTCATCAACCAAGCACAATTTGACATTGACTATCAGGACATACACCACGGCCGACATTGGCAAAGCCACCCGCCCGCTGAACCAATTGAAAACCTATATGTACTGACCGGTCTGGGCTCAAGAGGTTTTACCTCAGCCCCCATTCTTGCTGACTATTTATTGTCAATGATATCCGGACAACCTTTGCCTCTTGAAGCAGATTTGTGTAAGATTATCCACCCCAATAGATTCAATTTCCGACACTTGAAAAAGCCAAAAAAGAAAACCAAATGACCCTTAAAACTTCCTTCAAAGATTATTTTTCAATTCAAGCTGAAGACTACAGCATATACCGTCCCGAATACCCAGAAGCGCTGTATCAATGGCTGGCTTCATTGTGTGATGAAACTAAGTTAGCTTGGGATTGTGCAACAGGCAATGGACAAGCTGCCGTGGCCTTAACCAACCAATTTTCCTATGTAATTGGCACCGATGCCAGTGAATCACAAATTTATCGCGCGATGATTTATCCACGAGTTGAATATGAAGTCGGCCTGGCCCATCAAAGCCCTCATAAAGACCAAAGCGTAGATTTAATCACCGTGGCTCAAGCCTTACATTGGTTTGATTTTGAATTGTTTTTTAAAGAGGTGACGCGGGTTGCTAAACCGAATGCCGTCTTAGCAGCTTGGTGTTATGAATTGCATCAAATCAGTCCAACTATTGATGCGATTATTGGAAAATATTATACTGACATCATCGGCGAATTCTGGCCTGCAGAACGCAAACACATTGAACAATCATACGCTTCCATTGCGTTTCCGTTTGAACCAATCAAATCGCCAAAATGTACCATCAACAAACAATGGACGTTTGAACATTTAGTTGGTTATTTAGGCACATGGTCAGCCACCCAAAAATATTTGGCTACGCACGGCCAGGACCCTCGCGAGCTGATTATTGACGAACTGAAAATCGCTTGGGGCCAAGATGAAACCAGATTGATAACTTGGCCAGTCACTATCAAAACATTCAGGATCAATCCCCAATGATCAATCAATCCAATCCACCCAAACGCATTGCGGTTTATTGTTCCTCGTCAGATCACATCAACAAGGACTATTTTACTCAAGCCGATGAATTGGGGGCATTGATGGCTGCCAATCAAATGAACTTAGTCTATGGTGGCAGCATGGTTGGTTTAATGGGACAAGTGGCCAAGTCCATAAAGAGTCATGACGGACACACCATTGGCGTCGTTCCTGAAGCATTACATATTGACGGCGTGGTTAACACCCTTGATGATGAACAAATCATCACGCCCGATATGCACACACGTAAAGCCAAAATGATTGAATTAGCTGATGGCTTTATTGGCATGGCGGGTGGCTTTGGTACATTAGAGGAAATGTTGGAAGTGATGACGTTAAAACAATTAGGCTACCACAACAAACCAATTCTTTTTCTAAATACGGCTGGATTTTATCAAGACTTATTCAAGCTGTTTGAACACATATATGCTGAAAATTTCGCTAAGCCGGAATACCGCCAGCTGTATCACATCAGCAACACCCCTGAAGAAGCGGTGGCATACTTAAACCAGTACCAACCACCTCAACTACCGGACAAATGGTTTATTTAAAAAAGCGGCTGAATATTTAAACAATTTCAACCGCTTGATTTGACCGGTACATGCCTGGCTTAAATAGACCTGTATGGATTGTCCTAATTATCCCAAAGCAGCCATAGCTGCTTCATAATCAGGTTCATTAACAACATCATCAACCAATTCGCTGTATACCACTTGATGCTCAGCATTTAATACTAAGGTCGCTCTGGCATACAATCCAGCCAATGGACCCTGAGTCATTTTCACGCCGTAATTTTCAGCCAAAGAATGGTGTCTAAAATCTGATGCAGTTACCGCATTATCAACCCCTTCTGCAGCACAAAAACGATTCAATGCAAAAGGTAAATCCAACGAAGCAAATAACATCACCACGTCATCACGTTGTCCAGCTTTCTGGCTAAAGGTTTTTAGCTGTAAGGCACAAACTGCTGTGTCTATACTTGGAAAAATATTGAAAATAACTTGTTTACCTTTAAAGCTTTCCAATGTCGCTTCAGATAAATCAGCTTGAACCAGGTTAAATGCTGGAGCTTGATCACCCATCTGTGGAAAATCACCTTGGGTTTGGATCGGATTGCCTTTGAAATTTATTGTGGCCATAATATTTATTTCCGTTAAATAAATGAGTGTAACTTTCTAGTCCAAACGACTCAAGTTATATTAAACTTCAATTTTATCGACTCAGTTAATTATCCCGCTTGTTGTTTCAAAGCTTTGCGGCGCTTTTTATCAGCTTCCTCAATCAGCTTTTCTGCATCTTTGGCTTTTTGTATCATGCGCTCTTGATCACTGAGCATGTGCTTGGCAGGTGCTTTGCTGTCTTTATTAACGGGTGTTTCTGAAGCAGTTTGTGGCTCAGAACAAGCACACAACCCAATAACAAATACCATCACAAACATAATTTTCGACATCGTTGAATACCTCATCATTTAACTTAATAAAACACTATCACAGACAATGACAGCAGAATCAATGCTTTTCACACAATCAACCCTAAATATGCAAGGCCTTAAAACTTAAACATTTTAGGCTTTAGAAATTGTACTGAATGAAATTTTGCGGTGTTTATGTCTTGCCACGCATGGATTTTGGACTGTAATTGTAAGTACCCACAAGTCGGCAAATTGGCCAATTCAGCACCACTGATTTGATTAATTAAATCTGTCAAAGCAGGATTGTGCCCCACAATAGTAACTTGATTGATGTCATCATCCAAGGCCTTGAACCAATCAATCAGCACCACACTGCTGAACGTATATAAAGCTGAATCTATTTGCCAATCGATGGATAGCTTGGGGAGTGCATCAGCAACACCTTGAATAGTCAGCTGAGCACGTTGTGCTTGGCTACAATATATATTTCGATGATTCCATCCAGCCTCAATTAAATGACTGGCCATGATTTTACAATCATTGATGCCCCGTTGTGCCAGCGGACGATTGACGTCAGTTAAATTTGAATCCTCCCAACTGGACTTAGCATGTCTTATGAGGTGTATTGTTTTCATTGCTTTGTTATGGAACGTTTATAGGCAGACCTGACTAATTGTTGAAAGTGAAACAAAGCACTTTCTCTTTTCATGCACAAGCGGCCTTTATCATAGCTGCCTGAATTCAACCCCTTTTGTACCGCCTCACAAATCATAATGTCTTCATTTTGAACTTCATCACTGAATGATTGATCCTGATTAATCAACGCCTCTATACCTGCTTGGCCAGGGTAGTAATAATCAAAGATCACTTTGGTTTGGTTGTTTTTCATCGGCAAAACCTGATTGGTTTGTAGCCTATTGGGCAGTATGTTCAACATGGTATTGGGATAAATAAAATAATAATGAGCTTGGCCTTCACCATACACGCCACCACCATTTTCAAGCGGACTAAACTGATAAGAATGCCATTGAGCTAACTCGGTTTGGTAACTTTTATAATCCAACAGTTTGTTTAAGCCAGGATGAACATGTGGTAAATGATAACCTTCTAAATAATTTTCTACATACACTTTCCAATTACAACCCAACACAAACTCGTCTCTTCGACAAAACTTCATAGTTGAAATATCTATTGGTTTAATGGCCTGTTCGATTCCATCAACACACTCATTTAAAGCGGGCACATCTGAATTCAGGGCCACAAAAACCAGCCCTTGCCATGAATCTGTTTTGATTTCGGGTAATTGATAATCACAGACGTTAAAATCTGGGGTGCTTTGCATTTCAGGGGCATTTTTCAACTGTCCATTAAGGTGATAACTCCATCCATGGTATTTGCAAATCAAAGTTTCCCCATGCCCGTTCTTATATGCCAACGGTCCTGCCCTGTGCCTACATACATTATGAAAAGCTTTAATTCCTGCCCCGGTATTAACCACAATAATCGGTTGATCTGCAAGCTCATGAACGACATAGTCTCCCGTATGCTGTAATTGGCTCATGTGCGCAGCCAATTGCCAGCTGGGCTGCAACACCGCGGTCTTATCTAAAACAGCAAATAAATCAGTTTGATAGACATGGGCTGGAAAAGTATGGGCACTGCTGACATCCTCGAGTTGTGCAATGTGTTCTATCGTATTTTTATCTTTAACTGACATAAAACTCTGTTAGCGCATGGATTGATTAAACCATTGTAGGCGATTGTGTACACATTTATAAAGCCTGATGACTCAGCTGTTCAACACAAGCCATCTTTTCAACTATAGATTTTAACAAAACGACATAAAGCTGTGAGACTTTTGTGAGAATTGACACTCATACTGGCACTTCATTTATATAAGACAGAGGAGTAACCCCGTGAAATTGAAAAATAAAATCCGTTCAATCTTGATTCCAACAGCTTTGTTGTTGTCGGTCCAATCGCAGGCATTGGAGGTCAATGTTAAAGTAGACAACCTCAGTCCACCAGGTGGCCTCTATTTCACCCCTCTGTGGGTAGGATTTCATCAGGGATCTTTTGATCTTTATGACAGTGGTGCAAGCGCTTCAGAAGCAGTTGAACGTTTTGCTGAAGACGGTGATTTTGCAAGTCTAATCAATGACTTTTCAACAACCGGTGGTCAAGATGCGGTGATATTAAACCCAGAAGGCTTTGCTGGGGCACCTATTTTTGATCCGGGCTTGACCAGTTATGCAACCTTGGATTTGGACCCTGTAGCCAACCAATACTTTAGTTATGCTGCGATGATTTTACCCTCCAACGATGCTTTTGTTGCCAATGACAATCCAATGGAATATCAGTTATTCGATGACGAAGGTGAATTCATGGGGCCCCTCTCTTTTGTGGTTTATGGTTCAGCTGTGCTGGATGCAGGCACCGAAGCCAATACCGAATCAGATGCGGCATTTTTAAACCAAAGCGCACCCAACACAGGTGAAAGTACTGCCGATGTGATTATGCCTCACCCTGGATTTAATGGTTCAGTTGCTAATCCAGCAGCCAGTCCAGTAAATATTTTGGGAGCAAACGTACCGCCCGGTACCACTATTGACCCCTTACTGGGTGATTTTACCCAAGGTTTATTTCCACTGATGCGCATTACCATTCAAAACAGCAAAACCCCTGTTCGGGTTTCAGTTAAAAACCAAGCTCCTGCTGGAGGGGTTTACTTAACGCCTGTTTGGCTGGGATACCATGACGGTACATTTGACGCGTTCAACGCGGGTGAAATGGCCTCTCAAGGTATAGAAAGGATGGCAGAAGATGGTGACTTTGCTACCTTAGCTGATGATTTTGAAGCATCCGGCGCAGGAACCGGACAAGTGATACTTAACCCGGAAGGTTTCACTGGCGCGCCTCTATTCGATCCAGGCTTCAGCTCTGCCGAAATGGTGTATCTGGATCCATCCAGTAACCGGTATTTATCATTTGCTGCCATGGTACTGCCATCCAATGATGCTTTTATTGCCAATGACAATCCAATGGCTTATTCGATATTCGATGAAAATGGTGAATTCACAGGTCCAGTTCAGGTTAAAGTTTATGGTCAACAAGTATGGGATGCTGGGACTGAAGCCAATACTGAAACCAATGCGGCATTCTTTGACCAAGCCACGGCTGACACCGGTGACACAAGTGCAGAACCGATCGCCATACACCCAGGTTTCAATGGCTCAGTTGGTAACCCTACTGGCACACCTCAGGTATTTTTAGGTGGCACCAACGGTCCTGGAATCAGTTTTGATGAAACCGCTGCTGATTTCAGTATTCCTGGCAGCCCAGTGGCAGAAATCAGATTGTCTCGTGCGGTAGATGGTGGTCACAGTGGTTCTTGGTATAACCCTGAAAAAAGTGGTCATGGCTTTGTTTTAGAAATCACTGAAGATGTTGGTGGTTCTGGAACACGAGCAATGATTTCATGGTATCACTACAGTGCTGATGGCTCAGGTGAACAACTTTGGTTGGTTGGTATAGGCCCTGTGGTTGGTGACACGGCCATCGTTGATCTGCTCCAAACTGAAGGCGCCATTTTTGGTGAAGCTTTTAATTCTAACGATGTCAACAGCACACGCTGGGGTCAAGTTAAAATCAAATTCAACTCATGCACAGATGCCACTTTATATTATGACTCAGTAATAGCTGAATACGGTTCTGGTACTGAGCCGTTAACTCGACTGACTTCTGGTCCTGCTGACTTCAATGGTGCTTGTCAATTGTAATCAAGCAAACCCACTGACAGGTTGTAGTTCCTCGCCAAATAACACGGGTACTACAACCTGTTCTTTTTATATTTTCACTTTATTTGTAAGTAACCATGTCCTTTTCCTTTCATATATACAGACACAATAAAAAGCCAAGCAATACTGGGGAGACCACTGTTATGCCAAATAAACAAATTTTGGTGATAGAAGACGAATATGACATTGCACAATTAATAAAAATTCATTTGTCAGAAATATGTCAAAATGTTCAATTGGTACATGATGGAGAACAAGGGCTTAAAATGGCTTTAGCTCAATCATGGGATGCCATCATTTTAGATTTAAAACTACCGAATATGGACGGACTGGAAATATGTCGCCGCATTCGCGGCCAATCCAACTACGTTCCCATATTAATGCTGACGGCCAAATCGACGGAACTTGATCGAGTGCTTGGACTTGAATTAGGTGCTGATGATTATGTCGCCAAACCATTCAGTGTTATGGAATTGACCGCAAGGGTGAAAGCGTTGTTACGACGATTTGATGCCAGCCAAGGCTATCAATTACCGCACCCGATACCATCCTTACGTTTTGCTGGCTTAGAAATAAGAACTGAACAAAGAACCGTTATGGTTGATGGTCAAGAAATCACCTTAACCGCCAAGGAATTTGATTTATTGCACTTTTTTGCCAGCCACCCCGATAAAGTGTTCAATCGCAGTCAATTACTCGATCAAGTATGGGGCTATGGTCACGATGGCTATGAACACACAGTCAATTCTCATATGAATCGCCTGCGCACAAAAATTGAAAAAGACAGCCACCAACCTAAATACATTAAAACCATATGGGGCGTAGGTTATAAATTCATCGCACCACAATCTCAGACAACACAACAAGCTTTATGAATTCATTGAATAAAAAACTGTCGCTGGCTTTGATGGCTTTGCTACTTATACTGGGTGTCTTTTTGGCACTAATTACGCGTTATGCATCAGTCCAATACAATCTGGAAATGACACAACGTTTGAATGGTTCAATCGCCATGTATGTCGCCGCCGAAGAACAGTTGATTCAAAATGGAGTCCACAATGAAGCGGCCATAAAACGTTTAGCGGAACGTGCCATGGTAATTAACCCCACTGTTGAAGTTTATTTGTTAGACAATCAAGGCAAAATACTCAGCCACAATTTACCAGCAAGTGCTGAAGTTCAAACTCGCATTCCATTGCAAAACATCACAGAATTTTTACAGCCCAATTCACACCGACCCTTGGTTAACCTAGATCCACGCAGCCCCAACTCCGAAAAAGCTTTTTCTGCCGCAAAAGTCACTTTTAATGGCCAAGATGAAGGTTATGTTTATGCTATTTTAGGTGGCCAAACTTATGAAGCATTAGTTAAAGACATCAGTAAAAACTTTGTACTTAAAGTGGCCTTGGCGGCAATTATTGCCGTATTACTTTTTGGCTTTTTTATTGGTGTTTTGATGTTTGTTAAGCTCACCAAACCATTGTCCCAGTTGACCGCTAAAGTCAGAAACTTTCAACACCAAATCACCGGTGAAAAGGCCTCAAAACTTAAAACTGGAGATGAGATCAGCGTACTCAGCAGTGCTTTCTCACAAATGGGCCAAAAAATAAACTCACAAATGAAACAAATTCAAGCGTCAGATCAGAACCGACGTGATTTAATCACCAATGTTTCACATGACCTCAGAACACCATTGGCCGCTATCCAAGGTTATATTGACACCTTATCAATCAAAGACCATGCATTGAATGAACACCAAAGAGCCAACTACTTGGCCACCGCAAGCAAACATTGTATGCGGTTGAACTCATTGGTGAATGACTTATTTGAATTGTCCAAACTAGACTCATTAGCGGTCAAACCAACGATTGAAGCTTTTTCCATGTCGGAACTCATACAAGACGTCAGTATGGAGTTTAAATGGCAAGCCCAACAAAGAAATGTCGCATTACAAATTGACTTATTACCTGGAAATACCGACGTGATGGCTGACATCGGGTTGATGCAGCGGGTGTTAGAAAACTTGATTGGCAATGCAATCAAACACACCCCAGAGAATGGTAAAGTCCTGTTAAAACTCAATCAAGACTCAGGTCAATTCAACATCATTATTCGCGACACTGGGCGTGGAATCAGTCAAAAGGAGTTGCCTTTTATATTTGACCGATTATACCGCGCCGATAACAGTTCGAATTATGCACAAAATTCTTCTGGATTGGGCTTAACCATTGTTAAGAAAATATTGGAACTGCATCATTCTAAAATCAAAGTGGTCAGTCAACTGAAAAAAGGCACTCAATTTTCCTTTAGATTGCCTATGGCTGTCTGAACAAACGACGGCATGATTAAAGTTATAAATTTAAATTAAATGGCGTGATTATTAATTTGACTGGTTAAACCATGTAAAACCGGAAAAATAAATGTATCACATCATCAAAATAATTTTTATCTTCACTGTATGCTGCCTGTCTTCGATTGAATCCGTTGATGCCGCCACAATTTTGGTTAACAATGATCAAGACCTCGGTCAATTGGATGGCAACTGCGATTTACGCGATGCCATCAATTCGGCAAACCTCAACTTCAGTGTTGATGGCTGTGTCGCTGGTCAAGCAGGTGTTCAAGACATCATTATTGTACAAGTAGCTGGTCCCATTCAATTAGAAAGTACCCTGCCTGTTTTCAGCTCGATGGCCATTACAACCACTTTCAATGCCGATCCAGTTGAAATAATAGCTGCACCAGACAGAAGAATCATGCGGGTGGTGCCCATTTCAGAAAATGACAACAATTTCACCATGATAAATTTTAAACTCAGTGGTGGAAATGCAACTGAAGAGACAACCGGTGGTGCCATATATTTTAATGGTGAAGATGATAATTTGGGTGTCATTGAACTCAGTAGCATGATATTTGAAAATAACCATGCTTATATTGGCGGCGCCTTACATTTTGATCAAACATTTGCGGACAGCATATGGATTAACAACAACATATTTGTCGGTAACACAGCGGATAATTTAGCCGGTGCGATAGCTGGAGACCGTGCGGTTAAATCAGGCGAAAACCGCAGCTTAAGGATCTTAAAAAGTCATTTCGAAAACAACAGCACTAATGGCACAGGAGGTGCTGTGTTCATTCGTACTGAAGAAGTTGGGTTGGCAGAAATCTCAGACAGTCACTTTATTAATAACTCAGCGGCAGAATCAATTGGCGCCGTTGGTGTAGGCGCTTGGATTGACACTCAAACGTTTGAACTCAATCGAAATCTGTTTATGTTCAACCAAGCAGGTACCCACTCTGGTGCGGTGCAAGTAGGCTATTCATCCATTGTGTATGTCAGAGATTCCTTATTCGCCTTCAACAGTGCCCAAATTGGTGGCGCCATTACCGCAACTTTCGATGATTCCTTGTTGCGTCTAAGTGCCTCTACTTTGGTACACAACAGCGCCAGCAGTTATGGTGATAACATTCATATTTACTCAACTGGTCGCCTCATTCCAGCCAATAACATCATTGCTTATCCTGCCAATGGCGATAACTGTAGCGGCTCACTGCGCGTCACTACATCACAAGGTATTATTGGTAATATGACCGATGATAACAGCTGTGAATTACTGGACAATGCACCTGGGACATCAATAATTGATCCATTGCTCAGTGGTTTTTCAACGCATCCAGATCACTACCCTGGTTTTGCCCCCACCGCTGATTCTCCAGCATTAGACAGTGCCAATTCTTGCAGTGATAAAGATGTGATGGGACGAGACAGACCCATTGATGGTGATGGTGATGGCAATGCATATTGTGACACTGGAGCCATTGAATCACCTTTTTCAACCGATTTAATTTGGACTGATAGTTTTGGTCTATGAGTTCTGAATTAAAACAAATCGTCAACTAATCCATAAAATGTGAAGTGGACTTAACCCGAAACCCACTTCACAGTGTTAATATAATGAAACTATTCGACACCCCTGAAATTTGTTTCATTGTATGGACCCAAAACACCTGACCCAACTGCTTAATACGGATAATCGACAGTTATCGGCTGCCCAACAAAAACAACTGGAAAGCGTCTATTTTCAGTTGAAAAAAATAGCGCATTCTCAAAAATTCAAAGTTCACAAACACGAATTAAATACCACAGCACTGGTTAACGAAGCATGGATAAAGCTGAATCACAACGACCGCGTTTTTAATGACCGCAATCACTTCTTTGCTACTTCCGCATTAGCCATGCGCCAAATTCTTTTGAACCAAGCACAAAAAGTAGCCAACCGTGGTGAGGAGGACAGCCAAGAAGTTGATTTGGTGGTGGATAAATCTGAGGCCATTTGGTTGATTGATTTAGAAAACCAATTAAAAAAAATAGGACAATATTCAAATCGTTTAGAAACTGTATTTGTCTATAAATATTTTGGTGGTATGAGCATTGAAGAAATTGCCACAGCTTTGGATGTCAGTCCCAGAACCATAGACCGTGATTGGAAAAAAGCCAAATTAATGATGTCCTTAGGACTTGAACAACAAGCTTAAGATGACAACACCTCCACCGAATGATCCCAAGCAAACAAAGTCAAAAAATGAAGTGGATTATGCATTGCTTGACTATTTGGTCGAAGCAAACCCTGATTTAAGTGAAGCACAAATACTAAAACGCTACCAACAACAAAGCAACAAAAACCACATGACCGTGGCCTTATTGTCAGATGATTTAAACGATGCCACTAAAGTAATACTGGCATCCGCACTGTCGGACCCACACCCCCAAAACACCCAAAGCCAAGCCCAATATCGAATAGATCACCGGATTGACAGTGGCGGACAAAGTCATGTTTATTTAGCACACAGGAACGATGGCACTTATCAAAAGACAGTGGTTATCAAAGTATTGAATCAAACCATTGAAGGAGCCACCCAAAAACAACAATTAATGGCTGAAATGCAAATTTTAGCCGACTTAAAACATCCAAACATTGTGTCAATTCTGGATGCAGGAATCGATGATCAACAACGACCATGGTTAATGCTTGAATTTATTCCTGGTGAGCACATTGATCAATTCGTACGCAATCACTCACTGAATCAACGCCAATTACTGACTTTGTTTATTCGCATAGCCAAAGCCCTTAAATACATCCACCACAACCAAGTGGTGCATGCAGATATTAAACCCGCTAATATTTTGGTGGAAATGGTTGACGACCAACCACAACCCACCATTATTGATTTTGGCATCGCCTGTACCCAAAAAACCACCTCGCCAGACTCACCTTATATTTTTGCCACACCTGCATTTGCTTCGCCTGAACAACTCAATTCCAAAACCGGTCAAGTTGATCACCGCAGTGACATATATTCATTCGGACAGTTAATTAAACATCTGCTTGAAATCCAGCCTCAACAGCACTCTTCGAAGCTTAATAATCAAGATTTAGACGCCATCATTCAGCATTGTGTGATGACCGATGCCTCAAAGAGATACCAAAACACATCTGTTTTATTAACTGATTTAGAACGCCATCAACAAGACAAAGTGATTTCTGTCAACCAACTAACTTTCAGCCAACTATTGTCTAGAAAAGTTAGAAAGTTTAAAGGGCCAATTGTTTTGACTCTTTGTGTAGCCATGACTTCGCTGTTCATGCTGAAACATTTGATCCAACAAACCAAGCAGAATAAAGCACTGGAAAAGGGCGCAACATCCAGTCAGCAGTATTGGCAAAGTGCCGATGACATCAGTAACCAATCGCGATTAATTTATGCCTTACCTAAACGAAATATTGAACCAGATTTTAAATCACTTAACTTGAAATTCGATACACTGGTGGCACAATTACATCAAGAACCCTTGGTCACACAGAACTTGGCTTTGCTGCCATTGGCTAATGCAGGTATCAGTTTAGGACGGTTCGAATCGGCTCATACCTTGTTACTTAAGGCTTATGAAAACAACCCCAACAGTACTGAAGTGAAATTTAAGTTAGGCAAAAACTATCTGATCCTGTATCAAAATGAATTACAAACTCTACACAACTTTTCCCAAACAACACAAAGACAAATTCAACGTGAACGGTTACAAGCCAAATATTTTGAACCGGCCTTAAAACTCTTCAGTACAGTAGAAAATCAGTCTTATGACGACCAACTAATCAACAGTCTTTTACATTATTTTGAAGGCCATTATGATCAAGCCCTGCAACAATTAAAAATTTCTGAAAGTCAACTATTGTGGCCAATTGAACGACTTTTATTAGCCGCCCAAATTACCCGAGAACAAGCCAGCCAACAACTGCTGTTAGCGCAAGCTGATGAGGCCTTGCCCTTACTTAACCAAGCCTTCGAATTATTGATCCAAGCCAAGCAAATTGCTCGCTCACACCCAGAGGTTTACAAACAATTGTGTCAAACTGAAAGCCTGTTGTTGCAATTACAAAACCACCAAAACCAAATCAACATTGCCAGCTGTGACGAATATTTAGACATCTTACCGGAAACGGCCGAAGCCCTATTGGTGGCAGCAGATGCCTACGCACAACTGGCCAAATCCTGGCTGAACCAAGGTCAATCTCCGGCTAAATTATTGGCCCATAGTCGAGGTATTTTAAATCATCATTGGGGCACTGAATCCAATCACCACTTTGCTCATGCCGAACAAATCAAAGGTAACTTATTAAGCACCGAAGGCAAATGGAACCTATACAGTAACCAGCAATTTACCTTGAATTTTGAACAAGCGATTAAGCACCACCAACAAGCAGTTAATAAACAACCCAACAATTATTCGGCACAACTTGATTTAGCCACGGCTTGGTATAATTTAGCCAACAATGCACGTTATTCTGAACAGCATACTGACCACTACTTTAATCAAGCCACTGACTTACTGACAGCCTTAACTCAGCACGCAGATTCAACCCAATTCCTAGCCGTATTTTTAGTCAGGGTTTTCACTGACCATGCTTATATCAGATACCAAAATGGTTTATCCGCAGACCAACAGCTGGAGCTGGCTGAACAATGGGTCAAACACACACAAGCTGACTTTCCTGCAAGTCTATATGCACAATTAGCTACAGCCACTTTATACTGGACCTACAGCGACTATTTGGTCTTACAAGGCAAAAACCCACAGCCTTATCTGAAACTAGCGATTCAAGCATTTGATCAAGTCATTGCCATCGAACCCACTCAATGGACCAATCGATACAATCAAATCAGCGCCATGCTTTCTGGGGTTACATACTATCTGCAGCAAGGTTCAGAACAAACCAATCAATTAGTGATTATTAAAGACAAACTTAAAGAACTAGAAACATGGATTTCTAGTTCGATTAACCTAGACAGCCATTGGGGTTATTATTACAACATGATGGCAATCAATCAACTGCTGTTAAATACCACCCCAATCAACAGCTTACAACAAGCTTGGAACCACAACGCATCCTGTGTTGACAGTCCAGTTGATGGTTATAATTGTATCACTCAAATGATGACTTCACTGGTCACTGAAACCAAGTGGAACTTGGCCCATCCGGATCAATTCATAAATTACCACGCTAGCCACACAGCAAGGATTCAACAAGGGATACTCGCACAGCCTAATCACCATCAATTACTGGCCTTGTACGGACAATATTTGTGGTTAAATTCTCAAACTGTATCAACCAACACAGCAACCAAATTAAATACTTTAAAACAGGCAGAAACTCATTTGGAATTTGCCTTGAATGGCAATCCTTTATTATCAGAGAAATTTAGCAGCGATCTAACAGCTATACAGTCAGCAATTTTTAAAATGACCCAAATTCAAAATGATATTTGGTAATAAACCACTTCCGCATCACCCAAAGGGTCTTTGTGTAAATATGTTTTCAGGTACTTCATTCCTAACTTTTTCATGACATTAATCGATGCCTGATTACCTGGCATCGCAATGGCAGAAAAAAGTTTTACCTCATCATTTAAGTTCAAAGCATGCATGATGTGTTGTGCCGCTTCAGTGGCGTATCCCCTGCCCCATGATGTTCGCATAAACCGCCAGCCTAACTCAAGATTGTCCCATTGTACTTGATCGCTGAAGAAATCCATGGGCCTGACCAAGATCCAACCGATAAACTCACTGGAATCCGTAACCATTACTTTCCATAAGCCCCAGCCTTTATTGGGATTGGTGTATTGAGCCATTCGAGGTATAAACACATTTTTTACATCTTCGCGGCTGGTCATTTTTCCACCATTGATGTACTGCATGACCTCAGCATCTTGGTCCAATTGAAACAGAAGTTCAGCATCATTTGGACCCATCAATTGATAATTTAAACGTTCAGAATTTGGTAACTGCATGATTCAATTCAACTCCTTTTATTACAAAACACCAAGCGATTAACTTGGCTCGTATACATTATAATCTGTTTACCTTGATTAAGTTCTGTCTAGTGAGCAGTCCATCACTATTATACGCAAGCCATGCACTGTACCTTCAAAGGTTTTTGTCAACTCACCACAATTTATCAACAAATAAGACCAACAACATTTTTTATTCAAAACAAAAACACACCAACTTAAATAGTTACAAATACCCGAGCCTGACATGTTGTTAAAATTAGCACCGAGATACGAGTCAGTCGCTCCCTGAAGTACAGAAATAAATCCTGCATACCCTTGGAATTAACCTGAAGTACCTAAGGGGTGAGGGTTAGCTTGATTGTCTTGAATTCAACTGGTACTAGACAATGTAGCGATGTCATCAAAGGCTTCTGAAGTTGTCCCTGAAACAGCCTCTGGTTCTGGGCTGGTACTTGTCAGGTGTATAGCCTGGTCTTGCATTAAACGTATCATCAACCCTAACCATGCCTCAGAAGAATATCAGTCATACTATAATTTTTTCTCTCTTATTGATATTCCAAATCAACTAATAGCTTAATCTCTCTTAACTATGCTTTTCAATTACCTTACACAAACCCATTCACCAAAAACCATCTTAAACTGTGACGCAGCGCCCTTCCCTTCTTGATTTTGTACAGAAACTGAAAAAAACTTGATTTTTTTACCAATCTATTAAGCATCTGTGGTAGATTTTTCTATTATTTTCGAATAAAATAAAATGGGGAATAAATTTAACAATAAAAAAAACGGGATAGATTTATGAAAAAAATTACGACAATTTTATTATTACTTGGCGTTAGCTCAGTATTTGCTCAGTCTGAAAAATTGAATGGTCAAGTTGGACAAGGTATAACTTTAAGTGGAACAGGAATTGTGGCTGATCCAGGATTTGAAGCAGGAACACCAAACCCAGCTTGGACAGAAGCATCAACTAATTTTGGCACACCAGTTTGTGATGAAGTAGGTTGCGGACTTGGCACCGGAACTGGCCCTAACTCAGGCACTTTTTGGACTTGGTTTGGTGGAATCGCGTCACCTGAAGAAGGCAGTATGACGCAAACAATCAGCATTCCTACAGCTGCAACAGTTGACTTAAGTTTTGCACTTGAGACTCCTCTTTGTGCTGGCACAGGCTTTATGGAAGTTCTGATTAATTCTGATCAAGTCTTTTATGTCGATGAAACTGATCCAGCTTGTGATACCGTTGGCTATCGCACAATTAATGTTGATATTTCAGCCTACCAAGGTCAAACGGTTGATTTGCAGTTCCACTCAGTTGTGGTCGGTGATGATACTATAAACATCTTTATTGATGATGTGGATGTAACTGCATCAGGACCTGCACCTGCACCGGCCTCTGTTCCTTCATTACAATGGTA
>Ga0209344_10001411_pt1 | contig 31527 bp, 28 predicted proteins | sample Cruoilmetagenom6_FD_187293 | JGI IMG/M metagenome (GOLD analysis project Ga0209344, IMG submission 187293) | Oil polluted marine microbial communities from Coal Oil Point, Santa Barbara, California, USA - Santa Barbara Oil Seep Sample 6 (SPAdes)... | ecosystem: Environmental > Aquatic > Marine...
CAAAGATATTGGCCGCAGCACCTGCCTTCATGTCACCGGCGCCCCGGCCATACATCCAGTCGCCGTCAATCTTGGCGGAAAACGGCGGATCGCTCCACATATCGTGCAGGCCCTCGGGCACCACGTCGAGATGCGATTGCAGGATCAGCGAACGCCCCGTTTCGGCCTGCGGTCGGTGGATGCCGACGACGATGGGCGCATCGGAATGCTGCTCAGAGAATTTAGAGCCGCCAGGATGCGCCTCGATCGCCGCGCGGTCCATATCAAAGCGATCCATCGCAAAGCCGCGCGACCTGAGTTCACGGTAGAGCAGATCCTGAATGGGATGCTCGCGCCCGCGCAAAGACGGCATCTGCACCAGTTTTTGCGTAAAGGCGATCTGGTCGTCGAACCCGTCCGAAACGGATTGGAGGATACGGTCGCGCAGAGCGGGGTCGAGAGACATGGAAATGTCCTTTCGGTTGGCAGGTTAAATCATCGCTTCGATCAGGAACGGGCCCGGCTCTGCCGCAGCCTCTTCTATGGCGCGCATCAGGTCCTGCACGTCTTCGACACGGCGCCCCGGCACGCCCATGCCACGGGCAAGTGCGACGAAATCCAGCTCGGGCCGGTCGAGATTGAGCATGCTCAGCGCGTCAGGGCCGGGTTGGGCCCCGACATTGTGCAACTCGCCCTTGAGGATCTCGTAGGACTGGTTGGCGAGGATGATCGTGGTCACGTTCGACCCTTCGCGCGCCTGCGTCCACAAGCCCTGAATGGTATACATGGCTGACCCGTCGGCCTGCAGGGTGATCACCGGACGGTCGGGACAGGCGATGGCGGCCCCTGTCGATAGCGGGATGCCGATACCGATGGACCCACCCGTGAGCGCCAGCCAGCTGTTCGGTTTGGCGGCGTCACCAGCGGGGAAAGTATCCCCGCCCGAAGACACGGCCTCGTCGATAATGATGGAATCCTCAGGCAAGGCATTGGCGAGAGCCGCGGCGATGTTCTTCATCGTGATCGCACCGGTCTGCGGGCGCGCAGACATGGCGGTGTCGCGCGCTGTGCCGGGTTTCGCGCCGATGCGATCCGCGAGTGCGGCCAGTGCAGCCGGACCATCACCATCCACGCCGGTCAGTGTGACAGTCTCGCAAGCTTCGGGCAGCAGCAGGCTGGGCCGATCAGGATAGGCAAAGAACGCAACCGGTGGTGTCGTTTCAACCAGAACCGCGCGGCTATAGGGTGCCAGGCAGGCCAGCGCTGCGTTGATCGGATAAGGGATTTTTTCAACGGCAAGGCGTCCTTGGCCGCGCTCCATCCGCCGATTCGACGTAGGGGCGAGAATATGCGCGCCGGTCTTTTCCGCGATGCCCTGCAACAGGGCCATGGCCGCGACGTCCTCCAGCACGGAATTGCCCGCGATGATAACGGTTTTGTCGCCGCTTTCCAGTGCGTGCACGGCATCGTTCAGCGCGTCGTTGTCCTGAGCGGCGGGCCCGTCCGGGGCGATTTCTGCGGCGATTTTGCCGCCTTCGTCCCAGCCGATGTCAGCCGGTGCCACAAGCGAGGCGATACGTCCGGGGCGGCCCTTGGCGACGCGCAGCGCCTCCATCGCGTCAGCGGCAAAGCTGCCTGCGTCACGGCCTGATTTCACCCAATCACTGAAGGGTGCACAGGCGGCCTCGACATCGGCCGAAAGCGGCGCGTCGTATTTCTGATGCCGCAGCGCATGATCACCGACGAGATTGACCATCGGTACCCGCGCCTTGCGCGCGTTGTGCAGATTGGCGGCGGCATTGGCAAAGCCGGGGGCCAGGTGCAGCAGCGTCACCGCAGGCTTGCCTGCCATCCTCGCATAGCCATCGGCGGCACCGGTCACGACCCCCTCGAACAGGCCCAGAACGCAACGCATCAGCTTGGTGCGGTCCAGCGCATCGACGAATTGCATCTCGGATGTGCCGGGATTGGCAAAGCACACGTTTACACCTGCTGAATGCAGGCTGCGCACGACGCTTTCGGCGCCGTTCATTTCCTTGGGGGGAGTGCTCATGCGGTGGCCTCGCGGAAAGTGGTAAGAAAGGATTTTGCATTGTCGGCCAGCGAGGGGCCAAGGTAGCCGCCCTCTTGCACCAGTGCCGTGGGCAGGTTCAACGCGGCCAGGCGGCGCGCCATTTCGGCAAACCCTTCGGGATAGACCGCGACCGCAGCCAGCGGATCGTCGGCAGCCATGTCAAAGCCCAGCGAGACGACCAGCGCGTCAGCGCCAAACGCCTTGATTGCGTCGGTCCCCCGGTCCAGCGCGGCCAGCACATCATCCTGGCTGGCACCCTGCTCCAGCAGGATGTTGAGCGATTTACCCTCACCTTCGCCTTCGCCCGTCTCATCGGCGTGGCCGAGATAGAATGTCGGATAGGTCGCCGGATCGGGATGCAGCGAGACGAAAAAGATATCGCCCCGTTCGTACAGGATATCGAGCGAACCATTGCCGGTATGCACATCGATGTCGATCAGCGCGACACGCTTGAATTTCGACGTCAGGTGATGCGCCACAATGCACGCGTTGTTGAAGAAGCAGAACCCATTGGCGCAATCGCGCATGGCGTGATGTCCCGGCGGACGGCAGAGTGCATAGGCAGCGCGCGCCCCACCCAGCACCTCTTCGGCGGTCTCGATGGCAGTCTGTGCCGACCAGTAGGCGGCATCCCATGTGCCCGGGGTCAGCGGCGTGGAAGTGTCGGTCATCCACCAGCCAAGCTGGCCATGAATGTCCTTGGGTTCCTTGCCGCGGCGCAGGCCGGGATGCATCGTCGGGATGGCAAGCGCCTCGGTCCCGGCGCTTTCGACAAAGCGGGCGTGTGCATCAGGCAGGAAATCGACATAATCGGGGTTATGCACGGCCTTGATCGGCTCCAATCCGTGATCGCGCGGAGCAGCGATCTCGAAGCCTTCGCGCGCCAGCATGTCCCGCAGGATCTCGGCTCGCTGTGGCTGCTCCTGATGCGGCATCGCGGCACCGCGACGAAAATAGAACGTTGGCGCATGGCCGAGCTGACGCTCATCAAAGAAGGCTTTCATTGCCGGTCCTTTCACATTCCGGTCATATCGGCGGGACGCGTGAATCCAACCGTGACCAATTTGAACTTCATTGCATTTTCGATTTGCCGCATCAACAATAATGATGCATGATGCATCATTATTCAATGCTGTAATTTGCTTGGGGAGGCGGATGAAAGAAGTCAGTAAAGACCCGCTGGGTCAAGCAATTTACCAACGAATCGGCCAGGATCTGGCAAGCGGCAAACTACGCCCGAATCAGAAAGTCACGATTCGCGGGCTGGCCGAAGCGCTGGGAACCAGCTCCACGCCGGTGCGCGACGCGGTGCAGCGGCTTTTGCAGGACAATGCCCTCGAACAGCGGTCTGTGCGCGATGTTCGCGTTCCGGTGCTGACTGTCGCGCAATATCTGGAGATCGCCGATATTCGCCTCGAGCTGGAAGGCCTGGCCGCTGCGAGAGCAGCAGAAATGGCAAGCCCCAAAGATATTGCGCGGTTGCGGCGACTCGTGGTGCGCAACGAAGAGACGATCGCTGCGGCGCGCTGGCCACAGGCCGCCGAGCTGAACCAACAGTTCCATTTTGCACTGGTCGAAATCGCGGAAATGCCCGTACTGCTGGCGATCCTGACCCGCCTCTGGTTGCAGATGGGGCCACTGATCGCCGACTATTATTCAAGCCCGCAGCAGAATCTGGTGCAACATCATCACGAAATCATCGCGGCCTGCGAACGCCGCGATCCCGAATCGGCCCGCGCCGCGATGCGCGCCGATATCACAGAAGCCAAGGAGGGGATCATAAACTGTATCGCATCGCTTAACGAGAACTGATGAGACGACTGGCATCACCGCCAGGAAATCGGGTGAAATTCGAGACCAGTCGGTTAGACTGACTCGAAAGAAAAACTGAAAAAGATAGAAAACTGGGAGTGAAGAATGCTTCAACATTTCAAAATAGCCGCTACGGCGCTGGCGCTGGCTCTTGCCGGCCCGCTGGCCGCCCAAGACGGCACGCCAAAGTCAGGCGGCACGCTTAACGTCGTCATTCAGCCAGAACCACCGGGATTGATGATCGGCCTGCTGCAAAATGGCCCGACACAGATGGTTGCGGGCGACATCTACGAAAGCCTGCTGCGCTATGACTTCGATCTCAAGGCGCACCCGCAACTGGCGGAATCGTGGGAAATTTCCGAAGACGGCAAGACCTACACGTTCAATCTGCGCAAGGGTGTGAAATTCCACGACGGCGAGGCGTTCACATCCGAGGACGTCAAGTTCTCGATGGACGTTTTCCTGCGCGAAACTCATTCGCGCATGCGGACCTACATGGAGCATGTCGAGAGCATCGAAACGCCGGACGATCACACTGTCGTCGTCCACCTGAAGCAGCCATTCGGCCCCTTCATCGGCATTTTCGAGCCGGGCACCGCGCCAATGATTCCCAAACACATCTATGAGGGCACAGAATTCGCCAAAAACCCGGCGAACAACACCCCAATCGGCACCGGCCCCTTCATGTTCGATGAGTGGGTCAAGGGCAGCTATATCCATCTGGTGAAGAACCCGGATTACTACATGGAGGGCAAACCCTATGTCGATGAGGTCTACTATCACGTGATCCCCGACGCGGCCTCGCGTGCCGTCGCCTACGAAACCGGTCAGGTCGACGTGCTGCCGGGTGGCTCGATCGAAAACTTCGACGTACCGCGCATCCGCGAGTTGGAAAACACCTGCATCACTGACAAGGGTTGGGAATATTTCGGCCCATTGTCGTGGATCTGGATCAACAACAACAACAAGCCTCTGGACGACGTGAAAGTGCGCCGGGCGATGATGCACGCACTGGATAGAGAGTTCGCCAAGGACGCGCTGTGGAACGGTCTGGGCAAGGTCGCGACCGGCCCGCTGTCGTCTTCGACACGCTTTTATGCTGGCGACACACCGGACATCTCCTATGACCCGGAAAAAGCCAAGGCACTGCTGGCTGAGTCGAGCTATAACGGAGAAACGATCCGCCTGCTCGGCCTGCCCTACGGTGAGACATGGCAGCGTTGGGCCGAAGCGGTCAAACAGAACCTGACCGAAATCGGCATGAACGTGGATATCGTTCCCTCCGATGTGGCTGGCTGGAACCAGAAGACCAGCGACCGCGATTTCGACCTCGCGTTCACCTACCTCTACCAGTACGGCGATCCAGCCTTGGGCGTTTCGCGGAGCTATATGGGTGACAACGCCAAGCCGGGCTCGCCCTGGAACAACGTCGCGAACTACCAGAACCCCGAGACGGACAAGATGTTCGCCGAGGCGGCTCTGATGGCCAACCCCGAAGACCGTCGCGCGGCCTACAAGGCGATTCAGGACAAGATCGTGTCGGACGTGCCGAATCTTTGGTTGCTTGAGCTGGGCTTCCCGACGATTTATCGCTGCAACATCAAGAACCCGGTCAACACTGCCTTTGGCGTGAATGACGGTTTCCGCGATGTCTGGATCGACAAGTAAACAGGGCATTCGCCCATTGGTGCGGGCCGCTGCGGCGGCCCGTCCCCTACGAACAACAAAGACAGGACCAACAGCGTGATACGTTTCATTCTGGGCAGGCTGGTCAAGGCGGTGTTTATCCTGCTTGCCATCCTTGTCTTCAACTTTCTGCTGATTCATGCCGCACCGGGTGATCCCGCCGCCGTCATGGCAGGCGAGGCAGGTGCTGCGGACGAGAAGTTTCTCGCCGACCTGCGCACGCGCTTTGGCCTTGATCAGCCGCTTTATGTTCAGCTTTGGATCTACCTCAAAGGGGCGGTGCAACTGGACCTGGGATTCTCCTTTCGCCAGCAGATGCCGGTGGCCGAGCTGATCGGTGACCGCCTGCCGGCCACCTTGCTGCTGACCGGCGTCGCCTTCGTGCTGTCGCTGGTGCTGGGCGTGATCGCCGGCGTCGCCGCCTCGGCACGTCAGGGCAGCTGGGGTGATACGATCATTTCCACCCTGGCGCTGCTGTTCTATGCCACGCCCCTGTTCTGGGTGGCGCTGATGGCCGCACTGGTGTTCTCGGTCTGGCTGGGCTGGCTGCCCGGCTTTGGCTACTCGACCATCGGCGCGGGCTATACCGGCTTTGCCCATGCACTGGACGTGGCCAAGCACCTGGTGCTGCCCGCCACGACGCTCGGCCTCTTTTTCATGGCGATCTACATGCGGATGACACGCGCCTCGATGCTGGAAGTGTCGCGGCTCGATTTCGTCAAGACCGCTCGCGCCAAGGGGCTGAAGCGGAGCGTGATCCAGCGCCGCCATATCCTGCGCAACGCGCTCTTGCCGGTCATCACGCTGGCCGGGTTGCAGGCGGGCCAGATATTTGGCGGGGCGATCCTGACCGAGACAGTGTTCGCCTGGCCCGGTATCGGGCGGCTGATGTTCGAGGCGATCAATCAACGCGATTACAACGTGATCCTCGGCGTCTTTTATATCTCGGCGGCGATGGTGCTGCTGTTCAACCTCATTACCGATGTCGTCTACGTCATCATTGACCCGCGCATAAGGCTGACAGGATGAAGGATTTCTGGAAACGATTTCGCTATAACCGCGGCGCCGTGATCGGGCTGGTCATTCTGACCATCGTGGTCGCAACTGCCATCGCAGCACCATTCGTCTTTCCACAAAGCCCGTGGAAGATGGTGCAGCGTCCCTTCCTGCCGCCCTTCACGCAGGATGGGCTGATGCTGGGCACGGACGCGCTGGGGCGCAACGTGCTGTCCGGTCTGGTGCACGGGGCCTATGTCAGCCTGCTGGTCGGGCTCGTGTCGACCATCGTGGCGCTGGCCATCGGCGTGCCGGTCGGGGCCTGTGCCGGCTATTTCGCCGGGCGCACGGATGATGCGCTGATGCGCTTTACCGAGTTCTTCCAGACGATCCCCAGCTTTGCCCTGGCCATCGTGCTGCTGGCGATCTTCCAGCCCAGCCTGACCTTTGTCATCATTGCCATCGCGATCGTGTCATGGCCGCCCGTCGCGCGCTTGGTCCGCGGCGAGGTTCTGAGCTTGCGCACCCGCGAATTCGTCGAGGCGGCAACGCTGTCGGGCCTGGGCAACACGCAGATCATCCTGCGCCACATCCTGCCCAACGCGCTGCCGCCGATCATCGTGCTGGCCTCGCTGATGGTGGCCCAGGCGATCCTGCTGGAAAGCTCGCTGTCCTTTCTGGGCCTTGGTGACCCGAACATCATGTCATGGGGTTACATGATCGGCTCTGCGCGGACCGTGATCCGCACCGCGTGGTGGCTGTCATTCCTGCCGGGCATGGCAATCCTGCTGACCGTGCTGGCGCTGAACCTGATCGGCGAAGGCCTGAACGACGCGCTGAACCCGCGCCTGACGAGGAAATCCGAATGAGCCTGCTTAGCATCCGCGACCTGTCGGTCGGCCTGCCCGAGGGGGCCGACCGCAAATATGCCGCGAAAGATATCAACTTCGAGCTGGATCGCGGCGAGATCCTGTGCATCGTCGGCGAAAGCGGTTCGGGGAAATCCATGTCGGCCAACGCGGTGATGGGGCTGCTCCCGCAAGGCGTCAAACCCGTCGCCGGCACCATCACCTTTGACGGGCGCGAGATTCTGGGCCTGTCGGAGAAAGAGATGCTGAAGCTGCGAGGCAGCCGCATCTCGATGATCTTCCAGGAGCCTCTGAGTGCGCTCAACCCGCTGATGCGGGTCGGTGCCCAGATCGCCGAGGTGTTCGAGGCGCATGGCGTGCTGTCGGGGCCAGAGCGGCGGGCGCGGGCGCTGAAGCTGCTGGACGAGGTCGGAATCCCCGATCCGCAGGCGGCCATCCGGGCCTATCCGTTCCAGCTGTCGGGCGGGCAGCGCCAGCGCGTGATGATCGCCATGGCCCTGGCGCTGGAGCCTGACATCCTGATCGCGGACGAGCCGACGACGGCACTGGATGTGACCACGCAGGCGCAGATTCTGAAACTGATCGAGGATCTGCGAAAATCGCGCGGCATGGCGGTGATCTTCATCACCCATGATTTCGGCGTTGTCGCGGATATCGCCGACCGCGTCATCGTCATGCAGACCGGCGAGATCGTCGAGGCCGGCACGGCGGACGAGGTGCTGTTGAAGCCTCAGCACCCCTATACCCGCGCCCTGATCGACGCGATCCCCCGCCTGACCCAGCGCAAGGACGCGGCGGAACAGACACGCGAACCGATCCTGACCGTCGAGGGCCTGACCAAGACGTTCTCGACCGGCTCCGGTACGCTCTTTGGCAAGCGCCGCGTGGTCAAGGCGGTGCAGGACGTCAATTTCCAGCTCTATGCTGGCGAGACCATCGGCATTGTCGGCGAGAGTGGGTCGGGCAAATCGACCGTGGGTCGCTGCCTTGTGCGGCTGCTTGATCCGGATGGGGGCCGCGTCATGGTGGGCGGCGCGGACATCGCGCATCTGTCCGGCGCCGCGCTGCGCGATCAGCGGCGCAAGCTGCAGATGATCTTCCAGGATCCGTATTCGTCGCTCAATCCGCGGGCGCGGGTGTCGCGCATCCTGACCGAGGGGTTGATCGCCTATGGCACGCCCAAGGACGAGGCGCGCGAGCGCGCACGCGACTTGCTGGACCTGGTCGGGCTGGATGCCTCGGCGATGAACCGCTTCCCGCACGAATTCTCGGGCGGGCAACGTCAACGCATCGGCATCGCGCGGGCGCTGGCGCTGGAGCCTGAGATCATCATCGCGGACGAGGCGGTATCGGCACTCGACGTGTCGATCCAGGCACAGGTGCTGGACCTGCTGGCCGATCTCAAGGCGCGGCTCAACCTGTCGATGCTGTTCATCACCCACGACCTGCGCGTGGCCGCCCGGATCTGCGACCGCATCATCGTCATGCAAAAGGGCCGCATCGTCGAGGCCGGCCCCGCCGGCAAGGTCCTGCATGACCCCGACACCGACTATACCCGCAGCCTCCTCGCCGCGATCCCGGGGCAAGAGTATGAACGGGCGCTGGAGGCTTCCGGCGCATAACGCGCCGGAAGGTGCCCGGCGCGCCGCTCACTCTTCAAAGGAGCGAGCCGCGAAAAGGCAGAACTGATCCGCCGCGGCACTGGACGGCAATCGCCCCGATCTGGCCAGCGCAATGCGGTGCGGTGCCAGGTCCCCCTCCAGCGGGATCCGTATAACGGCATGCCCGTCATAGGCGGTATCATGCGGTATGTCGGTCGCCAGCAGGCCGACACCGAGCCCATTTGCGACCATCGACCGCAGCATTTCAACCGATCCGGTTTCATAGGCAATCCTCGGGCTGACCCCGTGCATTTGCGCCAGTGTCAGGAAATAGCCTCGACTGTGCGGCAGGCTCATCAGGATCAGCGGATCCTGCAACAGTTCGGCCATGTCGACGGTCTTGTGAGCCGCCAGACGGTGCCCCGCTGGCACCAGTCCGTAGGGGCGCACATCGGCGAGCGGCGTGATGTCGAAATTCGACGGCAGACCGAATTCATAGGTCAGCGCCACGTCGATCTGGCCAGTCTCCAACCAACTCGACAGGGTTTCCAGATCGGCCTCGTGCAGGTGGACCCGCGTCTGTGGATACGCGTCCTGAAACCTGCGGACCAGCGACGGTGCATAACGCGGGCCGAGGGTCGAGAAGACACCGAGGTTCAGAACCGCCTGTTCCGAGCCCTGAGCATCGAGGACTTGCCCCGCCTGCCTGCGCAACGCTCGGAATTCACCCAGCTTCTCCTGTCCGAAAGATGTGGGAACGACCCCTTGCCCAGAGGTGCGGGCAAATAGCGGGCGCCCCAGATGCTCTTCGACCTTGGAAATGGCCAGCGATACAGACGGCTGTGAAACGTTCAGTATGCGCGCAGCGGCAGCTGTGCTGCCCCCGTCGGCGGTGGCGATCACATAGTCGATCTGACGAAGGGATATGGCTATAGGTTTCATTAATTAACGTATGAGGTTTCTGTATTTCATACTATATCATGACTTGCGGTAGTCTCCAGCAACTCAAGCCGGAGAAACATATGCAGCACCCGTCATCCTTCCCAGCCGCAAAGCCGCTCGATGGCGTGCGCGTTCTGGATTTCACCCGCGTTCTGGCGGGCCCCTATTGCACCGCGCTGATGGCCGATCTGGGGGCAGACGTGATCAAGATCGAGGCGGCCCATGGTGACGACTATCGCCACATCGGGCCGTTCGATCGGGGCGAAAGCCTGCTGTTTCAGGCGATGAACCGGGGCAAGCGGTCAATCGTCCTGAACCTGAAAGCAGCTGAGGACATTGCCACGATCAAGACGCTGTTGCGCGATACCGATGTGCTGGTCGAGAACTTCCGGCCCGGTGTGATGGAAAAGCTCGGGCTGGGTGCCGATACCCTGCGGGCTGAGTTTCCTGCGCTGGTCTACGTGTCGGTTTCGGGCTTTGGCCAGACGGGCACGAATGCAGCCAAACCGGCCTATGACATCATCATTCAGGCGATGAGCGGGTTGATGGACGTCACCGGCGAACCGGACGGATCGCCCACCATGATCGGCGAGGCCTTGGGCGATGTGGCCGGTGGCCTGTTTGCCGCATGGGGCACGATGGTCGCCCTGTTCGACCGCAGTCGCACCGGCCAAGGGCGGTATGTGGATGTCGCGCTCTTTGATGCGCTGACCTCGATGATGCCGCTGCTGGCCTGCCGCACCCTGATGGGGGGCGATGCGCCCACGCGCACCGGCAACCGCCATTCGCTCTCCGCGCCGTTCGGCACCTACCCAGCGGCCGATGGTCACTTTGCGGTGGCGGTTCTGAATGACCGGCTGTTTGCCACCTTCTGTGAGGTGATTGGGCAGCCAGAACTAGCGGGTGATCCGCGCTTTACCTCCGATCCCCTGCGCCGCCAAAACGAGCCGGCGCTCGCCGAGCGGATCGCGGCTTGGGCCGGGGCGCGCAGTGTCACCGATATCGTGGCGAGACTGTCAGGAGCCGGTATCCCGGCCTCTGAAATCCAGTCCGTCGCGCAGGCCTGGGCCTCGTCGCAAGCGATCGAGCGAGGCCTGGCCTCCGAAGTCGTGCATCCGGTCCTTGGCCATATGAACGTGCCGGAACAACCGGTGCATTTCGACGGTGCGGCGCGCGGCGGGCGCAAGGCCGCGCCGGGATTGAATGCGGATGCAGATGATATTCTGGCCGAACTGGCCAAAGGAGAGACGCAATGAACTATCCGGTTTCAGACGAAGAGCGCGCTGTCATAGATCAGATCGAACGGTTCTCTGCCGACGTGTTGGCCCCACAGGCGGCACGGCTGGACGAAGAGGCGATCTTTGCCACTTTGCATCTGCCTGAGATGGCGCAAATGGGTCTGATGGGGATGAACCTGCCTGAAGAGATGGGCGGGCTCGGCCTGTCGGGGCCTGCGTTATATGCGGCGGTAGAGGCTGTTGCCGGGGCCTGCGGATCGACCGCCTCGATGCTGACCGCGCATTTTCTGGCGACGGATTCGATCCTTCTGGGCGGGGATGCGCAGCTACAGACGCGCTTTCTGCCTAACGCAGCGGCGGGGGAAATACTGGGCGCCTTCGCCCTGACCGAACCACAGGCTGGTTCCAACCCGGCAGACATGAGCACCTACGCGATCCGAGAGGGCGACGGGTATCGGATCAAGGGCGCCAAATGCTTCATCTCGAACGCCGGGGCGGCAGATTTCATCGTCGTTTACGCGAAAACCGACCGGGCCGCCGGGGCAAGGGGCGTCAGCGCCTTTATCGTCGAGCCCAAGAACACCCAAGGCGTGGATATCGCCCCCAGTGAGCGCACGATGGGGTTGAAGGGCGGGCATGTATTCGGCATCAATTTCGACTGCTGGGTACCGCAAGCGAACCGTTTAGGCGACGAGGGCACGGGCTTTCGCACCGCGATGAAGGTGTTGGACAACGGCCGGATCGAAGTCGCAGCCCAAGCCACAGGCATCGCGGCTGCCGCATTGCAGGCGGCGATTTCCTACGCCAAGGAACGCAAGGTGGGCGGCCACCCGATCGGCGAATTTCAGGGGCTGCAATTCATGCTGGCCGATTGCGCCACGGAACTGGCCGCCGCGCGGGCACTGTCGATGCAGGCCGCAGTGAAACGCGGCACCGGCGAGCGCTATTCGACCGAATCCGCCTTCGCCAAGCTCTATGCCACCGAAGCGGCGTGGCGTATTGCCGACCGGGCACTGCAGATCCACGGCGGCTATGGTTACACCCGCGATTTTCCACTGGAACGCTACCTGCGTGACCTGCGCATTTTCCGCATCTACGAAGGATCGTCAGAAATCCAGCGCACCATCATCGCGCGCGGATTGCTGAGCTGAGCACGGACTGCCCCCGCCCGCGCCCTATTCGCTGTCGCTGTCCTGTTCCTGTTGTCCCGGCACCGCCAGAACCAGCCCCACGATACCGGCAATCAGCGACAGCAACGCTGCCAATGCCACCAGCAAGGTGCTGGAAGAGATCGTGTCGATCCAGTCCGGCTTGAATATCGCTGGTTCTTGCAGACCGTAGTAGCTGACTCTCAGCGCGATCGGAGCCCGTTCCGTGAGGAGCGCGACCTCAATGCCGGTGGCAGACTCGTCGCGCGGCGTCAGGTGGCCAAAGCTGATCACGTTGCCCTCGGACTTTATGAAATCAACAGTGGACCCGCGAACAAGCGTGCCGCTTTTCACCACTTCCGTGATGTCGCGCACCAAGGAGGTCGCCAGACCTGTCTGCAACGCTTCCCAATGGCCAGAAAGAAGATAATCGGTGCTGCCAGTTGCCATTTCGCCGCCCAATTGGACAGCTCCCTGAAAAGCGAGTGCACCGTGATCGGCCCAAGCGGCCTGCGGGATGATCAACAACGACCCCGGCGGCATATCTGCTCTGCTGTCCGAGTCCAGACGGATCTGTAGCCCGCCCGATGGGTGAGAGCGGAACTGGATCCTTTCAGCGTCACGCCATGACACGACTATGTCGCTCAGATGTTCCACCTTGAACAACGCGTTGTCACACAGCTCTTCGCGCGCTTCACCAGATATACGGAAATCCGGGCTGGTCCGCATGGTGCAGCGGATCACCTCGCTGAACTGCCAATCGTTTTGTTGACCGTTAAAGGTAATCTCGCCGCCCAAGGTCGTGGCGACCAGGCTGAACGTTCTTTCCCGCGCCATGGTGCCAAAGCCGATTGCCAGGCAAATCAACACAATGAAGATGACAAACGCCAAGCGCGCCCAGATACGATGGGTTCCAATTTTTGCCAGCGCATTCTGCAGAGGGGCCACGACCTGCATCAACGGATCGCGGGGAACCAGAGGTCGAACTCCGTCGGCTGCGAAGGTTTGCCGCCGGTGATCCGATAGATCCCGATCTTTGTCGCCCCATGGATGTCGCGCGCGTCTATGCTGCATTTGCTGTCAAACGCAATCCGGCTTTCGGTATTGATCTTCTGACAGCGCACTGGCTGGGGGCGATCAGCGATGTAGGCAAAAACATCATCCGCGCGAAAGGAATTCACCATCACGTCAATGGTCTCCAGACTGGTCGAATTCCAAAGCGCGACGGTACTCGCGCCCTGTTGTCCGCCGCAATCACCCTGAGAGACCAGGGCGCCGACACCGTCCGCGGGCAAGGCGCGCAACTGATCCTGATATTTCGTCGGAAACTCCAGCGGGGTTGTTCCGCCGGGCCAATCATCGGGAACCAGATAGGGACCATAAGCCTCGTACCGGCCATCGACAGAGACGACTTGGGCGCAAATAGTGCTGCCTTTCCAAGCCTGCGGAATGTAACCCATAAGGGATGGGCCATCCGGCGCGGCCGTTTGAACCTGCACGCCGACCACCACGGCACCGGAAATATCCGCTCCTTCTCGGAGAAATTCCTTGAAATCGGATTTTTGCAGTGCAACCTCGGTAACGCCCTCTGCCTGACCAACCTGCGCCTGACAAAGCAACAGGGAAAGCGCCAAAGTGACTAGTAGGATCGGAACTTTCATGCTGAAGCCTTTGGCGTTTATACTCTTGGCATTATCCTATCCGACGAATGCCTTCGCACAAACGATTTCGGTGCAAAACGGTTTGGGTGAACACGGCTTTGGCTGGATGTTCGGCCGGGGCGGGACATGCTATATCGTGATGCCAAAGCATGTGGCAGGTCCTTTTCCACGCGTCACCGTGTCGACGGCGGCACCGGTTGACAGCGCCACGGCCACGGTCATCTCTCCATTCTGGGACAACATTGATCTGTCGATCGGCATAGCGCGCGGCGGTCTGGTTGACCGCTGTGATGCGAAGATCGAAGATCTGGAAGAATCCCCGAAAGCGGCGGCAGCCTACCGGGCAGACCTCTTGCGACTGTCCCCCAGCGGAGAGTTGACACGCCGCGGCCTGACCATCGCAGAGCGATCCTACCTAACGTTCACGGGCACGTTGGAGGATGGCACAGATGATATCGCGCAGGGAACTTCGGGGGCCTTCGCATTCGTCAACGGCATGCCAATCGGCATGGCGATCACGTCGGACGACCCGACACGCGCGCGGTTCATGCGCTCAGGCGAGATCTTGATACATCTGCGCCGGTTCCTGGATGAACAGGCCGGCGTTTATGTCCCCGTAGACGAGGCTGCGAGCACGCCGGATATTGCCGAACCGAATGCGCTGCCCCTGCGCTTTTTTCGCAGCACGATGCCCCCGACCAATCCACAGTTTGCCCCGGAAAACCTGGTAACGGATGGGCAGTTCATCTTTGCTCCGCAACACAGGATGAGCTTTACCATCACGCTCGATGAAATAACGCCAGTCTCGCGCCTGATGATCCGGGCCTCGCCCACTGCCACTCAAACGTCGCCTAAATCACTGATCGTGCAATGGTCAGTGGACAAGAACGGGCAGCGTTTTCGCGAGTGGACCCGCGCCGAGATGGGTCCCGACGGCGTGTTCGACACCGGGGTGTTGGCCCCCAGAAACCTGCGCTACCTGAAGGTGATCATTCTGGACACATGGGGCAGCGGTGATGTCGTCATCGACAGCGTCACCGCTTACTGACGCGCCCGCATCAGTCGATCAACTGGACCGAAAAGGGGATCGCATCACCCACGTTGGTCAGCGTTCCGGTCCCTTCCAAAGCGCCCGCTTCAGTGATGATCGCCCGCGCATTCATCGCCCGGGGCGTCAGAAAGACACCATCACTATTGACGGTAATGAAGCAATCACTTGTATAGGTGGTGTTCGAAAAGCATTTCTGTTCCGGCAAATAGGGCCCCACCGGGATGCGCCAGTACCCGATTCCGTCGCTTTGCGTTCCATTCCAGTAGCCCGTCACTGTGCGAGAAAAATAGGCATCCTTTAAATTCGTCCCATCAAACCGAACTGACAGGATGGGCCCGGACTTGAGCCACGCCTCAAACGCCGTTCTCTTGACGGTCGGGTTGGGCGACAGCAGCCCGAACTCCAGCGCCATGCGCATCAGTTCCGGATCGCCGCTCTCCAGCATGATTTCCATGGCAAGGCGCCCACGTTCGGGGTCGGCATCATTCAGCAGCGCCTGATACGGGTTCAGGTTGCTGACTTTCTTGTCAATCATCGCCGCGATCTCTTCTGGAGTCAGCGATTGAGCTGCGACAGGGCTGGTCACAGGCAGAAAACACGCAATCAGGGCAATCAGGAATTTCATCAAACGTGTTCCATTCTAATGGTGTCTACGCATGCATCAGAAGACCGCGCAGATTACCTTGAGTCAAGCCCGGGCCTCACCGCCCCGGGCCGAGCGCGGAAAGGATCTCGTTCGCAATATCGACCGCTTTCGCAGTCTGCGGTGCGGCGCTTTGGATCGCGGCGAATACGGATGCAGAGTTATTCGGAGAACCTATGGAAACAACATCTGCGCGCAGAAATCACACGAACAGATCGACCTTTTCGAACTTCGTCACATCAATGATCCCAAGATCGGATATCCGGATTTCCGGAATCACCACCAGCGCCAGCAGCGAGTGCTGCATGTAGGCATTGTTCAATGTGCATCCGCAGTCTTTCATTGCGTCGACCAACGCAGAGGCTTTCTTCGCGACGGTTTCCGCGCGCTCGTCCGACATCAATCCCGCGATGGTCAACTCGACGGTTGCCAGCTCTTTCCCACCGGAAAAAACAGTGATGCCGCCGCCGATCTTGCCAAGGTGATTGGCCGCTGCTGCCATATCTGATTTGGAGGTACCCACCACGATCATGTGATGGCTGTCATGGGCGACGGTCGAGGCGACGGCGCAGGGTCTGTCATAACCGAAACCAGATACAAACCCGTTCGTGACACCGCCCGTTCCACGATGCCGCTCGACCAGCGCGATCTGGCAAACATCGTTGCGCTCATCCATCTGCACAACGCCATCGCGAACGGCCAGATCAGCTTCCAGAGCCTTGGTTGGAGCCTGGTTCTCGATCACACCAATAACTCTAGCGCGCACCTCGTCGGCGCCTGCCGGGGCCGGAATATCGAAATCTCCTGCAGCCAGCGTTTTTCCCAGATGAACCGTGTTCTTGGCGAAGTCGGGGTAAGCTGCCGCAGGAATATCCATTGTCAGAACGCCGTTTTCGGCGATCACCTCCCCTTGGGCGATGACCAGCTCCACCGGCAGCGACGGCAGATCTGAAGTCAGGATGATGTCGGCACGGCGTCCGGGTGAAATGGACCCGATATCGCGCTCCATCCCAAAATGCTGGGCGGTGTTCAGCGTTGCCATCTGGATCGCCGTCATAGGCTTCAGGCCCTGGGCAATTGCATGACGCACGACCCGGTTCATGTGCCCCTCATGGACGAGCGTTCCGGAATGGCTGTCATCGGTGCACAGGATGAAGTTGCGGGAATCCATCCCGTCTTCGGTGATCGCCTTGACCTGTTCGGCCACGTCATACCACGCCGACCCGAGACGCAGCATCGCCCGCATGCCCTGACGGACACGCGCAATCGCGTCTTCCTTGCGGGTGCCTTCGTGGTCGTCGGCAGGACCACCAGCAACATAACCGTGGAACATGAGCCCCAGATCCGGCGAGGCGAAATGCCCGCCGACGGTCTTGCCTGCCTGTTGTGTCGCGCCGATCTCGCCAATCATCTTGGGATCGTTCATCGCCACGCCGGGAAAGTTCATCATCTCACCCAAGCCACAAACCTGTGGCCAGGCCAATGCCTCGATGACATCCTCGATACTGAATTCCGCGCCGGCATTCTCCAACCCCGGAGCCGAAGGCACACAGGACGGCACCTGAACCTGAATATTGATGGGCAGGCTTGCCGCATCATCATGCATCAGACGTACGCCCTGCAGCCCCAGAACATTGGCGATTTCATGCGGATCGATAAACATCGACGTGGTGCCATGCGGAATTACTGCACGTGCAAATTCGGTAACGGTCACCATGCCGCTCTCTACATGCATATGCGCATCGCAAAGGCCCGGCACCATGTAACGCCCGTTTGCCTCGATCACCTTGGTCTGATCGCCGATGGTATGGCTTGCATCATTCCCGACATAGGCGATGCGACCGGCTACGATGGCAATGTCGATGCCGGGAATGATCTCACCCGAATAGACGTTGACCCATTTGCCGCCGCGGACAACGCTGTCAGCCGGCGCTCTTCCCATCGCGACATCAATCAGCTTGGGGGCGGATTCGGACCATGTTGGAATAGGCATAGGAACTCCGTATTTTCTAATGTCTGCGATAGGGGGCACCAAGTCTTGCTGGTTGGCCCGAGCGGCTGCGGATCATCACCAGTTAGAGCATGGAGGCAACGCAAGGCGCCATCAAGAGGAGCTGGCATTGTGGCCTGCCTCCGGCCGGTACCGAAGCATCCAGAGATGACCGTCCAAACCCGGTTTGGACCGGAACCGTCTTATTGCCCCGTCAATCCTTCAGTCGGCGGCAAGGGTCTCGGGACAGACACTTTTTCCGGTCGCCGTTTTTCATAAAAGGCGTTTCCGCCCGCCGTCAGGACATAGTGCATGTTGTTGTAATTCGCTTGATACCCGGCAGCGTGAAAAAATTTGGCGTTTGCAATATGTGGGTGTCGCTCTCCATGGTAGACCGCCCTTGCGGCATCTCGAGCGAGGGCGGCTGACCTACCGTCCATTTTCCGGGACATGACGCCGGGCGCGAACTGGTTTTTCTGGCTGACGACACCGCAGATGGTGTTGGGGAATAGGTCGGATTGAACACGGTTCATGACGACGCTCCCGACCGCGATCATCCCGTCCCGGCTGGACCGGTTCGATTCAAAATACATCGCGCGCGCCAAACAGTCGTGGGCAGCAGCAGGAGGAGTCGGCCGGGATGACTTGCCGCACCCCGCCAAAACAGAAAGGCCGATCAGTACCGCAGAGAGCGGATGCTTGGTGATAGATCGCGTCAATCTCGCGTCCTTCCTGACGTCTCTTGTACTGATTGTGCTTGAACCGGATTAATTCATCAATATCTGAGACGTGCAAGGACTATGCGCACCTGCTCACCAAATGTCGGGCTTGCCGTATACTCTCCAAGCTGGCACAAGTTTTGATCACTTAACGCTTTTCCCGGGTGTCGCCTTGAGCTTTCTTTCGGTTACTTCAGTTCCAAAGCTCAGCTGGAGTTCGCCAAAGGCCTTCACCATGAAGCCGCCTCTGGCGTCGGTCGTGTTTCTCGCAATTGGCCTAGTGGTCTTCGGTCTGGGAGAAGCGCTTCTGGTCACCGCTGGCGTTGGCGTGAGCCCCTGGACCGTGTTCGCCGAAGGCGCGACCAATGTCACAGGATGGAGTCTGGGATTCGCGACTTTTGTCATCAGCGTATCCGTCCTGATCCTGTGGATTCCACTCAGGCAGATACCCGGTATCGGAACGATCCTCAACGCGATCATAATTGCGCTGGTACTGGAATTCTTGCTGCCCTATTTGCCCCGGTTTGAAACCTACCTTGCGAATGCCGCGCTGGCTCTGGTCGGTGTGCTCGTGACCGGCTTCGGCGGTGCGATCTACTTGGTCGCGAACCTCGGCCCGGGCCCCAGAGATGGCCTCATGACCGGACTTCAGCGCGTCACACGCCTGCCCATCGCACTGGTGCGCACGTTGATCGAATTGTCGGTCATCGCGATCGGCTGGACCTTGGGCGGTACGCTTGGCCTCGGCACGGTTTTCTTTGCCTTGGGTATTGGGCCAGCAATGGCGATCGGGATGCAAATTCTACAGTCCCGCAGCACCGCGAGGTGATATCAGCCGGGCCATCGCGGAATTTCACCGCAAACTGGCTGTGGGAACACCTACCTCGCCCAATCCCCCAGCATATAGGAAACACCATATACGTCACCGCCATGCCGGTGTTCTGTACCGCCTGACAAGATCCGGGAGGCAGATCCCTCGCTAGTCAGACAATGCATCCCGACGCAGCCGGACGCGCATTATAGTGTTCGTTGCGCTCTGGTGGATCAAAAGAGCAGACCCGTCCCGAGTGACCCGCATATGTCGAAGGATCCCGGCATGGATGTCGCCGGAGGGAATCGGCCAGCTCTGGAAGCTTTCGGCAATGGGATCGAAGCGGACCAGCATATCCGGCCGCATGCCGGATTCATTGTACCACACCGCGTTGTCGAACCAGGCGATGGCATAGGGATGCGAATTCGGCCCGCTCGGGCTGGGCCACTCGCGTAGTTCGTCGGTTTCAGGGTCGAGATATCCTATGCGGCCACGGCCCGAATTGACATACCAGACCTTGCCGTCCGGTGCGATGTCGAGTCGTCTGACATGGCTATCGGCATCCGGGATCTCATGGCTGGTAATTTCAAGGGTCTCGGGATCGAGACTGAACAAATGGTTCGATCCGTTCGCCCCCACCCAAATCGTGCCGTCCCGGGCCTGCTTGATGCCGTAGGGGCGCGCGCGCTGCACTGGCATGGTCACGAGATCGACAACACCTGATACGGGATTGACCCGGCCGACCAAGTTGCCGCGCTGCACGGTGAAATAGACCCGCCCATCCGGCGCGACGATGGCCGAATGCGGATCGCCTGCAGCCGGGTCGGGCATCGGGTATTCCGTAATCTCGCCCGTTTCCGGATCGAGCCGGCCCATCGTGCCATTGCCGTTGCCCGTGTACCAGATCATGCCGTCTTCGGCGGCCGTCACCGTATGCGCCCGCGCCCCTGCGGGAAGGTCGAATTCGCGCATCTCCCCGGTTTCCGGATCCAGCCGTGTCACCAGATCAGCCCACTGCCCGGTCCACCAGATCGAGCCGTCCGGGGCCTCGACCGGGTCCCGTGCCCGTTGGCCAAGGGTCGGCCCCGACCAGCTCTCAAAGGTGATCTGCACCGGACCGTCAACCCGAACCGGAGCGCGCGCGTCATTGGGTGGGAAATGCGCGGCCAGGTAGGCGGCGATAACATCCATATCCGGCGCCCCGTCGAGATCGACCATCGTCGATGCAAGTGTCTTCCACCCTGCGGCGGTGTATCCAAGCGACTGATAGATGTTGCGGGTCCCATGGCAGCCCGCGCAGGTAGACATAACGAGATCACGTCCCTCGCCCGGCGGCAGGTCCTGCGCCGAAAGCTGAACCGGCATCAACATCAGGGTTGTGGTCATCGTCCGAAGAAAGCCGCGCATCACCATCCTGCCTTTCACCGGGCATGATTGCCCAACTGACAGCCACAACGATATCATCTTTCCCGAGTCGTCAGAAGCAAGGTTAGCCCCATTCAGCACAGCCAGACGCGCGACCGGATGAGGATCGCCATCTTGGCCTGCCGCGAGCTTGCCCATGAGCGTCGCGTTTCGAGGAACGCGTAAACCCAAACCGGTCGGCGCCCTCAGGCACTACCAGATTATGGCGCGCCTGAGGGAAACATATGCGATGTCAGGCGTAGACGTAGCCGCCTGACACAATGATCTGTTCGCCGGTCATGTAAGTGTTTCGGTTCGAGGCGGCAATTAGCACCCATTCGGCAATCTCGCGCGGCTCGGCAGCCCGGCCAAGCGGATTGGCAGCCGCCAATTCTTGCAGAAAGCCGAGTGAGCGAGCTTTCTCAGTCGCCATCCCTGCCGGTGCGACCGAATTGACGAGAATCTGATCAGCAGCGACATTCGCCGCGAATGACCGCGTCAAACTGACGACCGCGGCCTTTGTCGCGGCATAATGCGCGTTCTGCGGGTGCGCTTTGAAGGCATCAACCGAGGTAATATTGACGATCCGACCCGCGATATCCTTGCCATTCGCACGGGTTTTCATATGCATGATCGCTGCCACGCACATATGATACGTGCCCTTGATGTTGATGGCGTTTTCGAGATCCCACTGCTCATCCGTGATCTCCAGCAGCGGCGCGCGCGGATAGACAGCCGCGCAATTGATAAGGCTGTCCACCCGCCCCATGGCCGCAACAGCCTGGTCAAAGCCATCATGCGCACGTTCCTTCGTCGCGATATCTGCCTCGATCGCGTGGGCAGTGCCGCCCGCTTTCTCGACCAGCGCCACGGTCTCGTTGGCACCATCGACATTGTTGTCGATGATCGCCAGCGCCTCTACACCCTGAGCCACCATCATCAGCGCGATTTCGCGTCCAAATCCTGAACCGCCACCGACTATGGCGACATTCAACCCCTGCATTTCCACCTTGGTATCTCCTGAATTTTACGAAGTTTGTTTCATTTCCGATTTTTTGATTGTGCGTCCGCCGCCTGCAACCTGACCTATGGGCATGATCTCGATGCGAGAAACATCGACATGGTCCGGCACATTCAGCGCATAAGCGATGGCATCCGCCACATCAGAGGGCTCGAGCGGTTCATACTCGTCGTAAAGCTGGCCAGATGCGCCTGCGCCGATCGCCTCGCGATAAAGATCCGAGCGCGTGCGGCCCGGCGCCACCTCGGTCACGCGGATGCGCCATTCGGCCAGTTCGGCGCGCAACGCATCGGCAAAAAGTGACGTTGCCGCCTTTGTTGCGCCATAGACCGTGGCGCCGGGATGGGGAAACAGCCCAGCGCTTGAGCCGACAAAGACAATGTGGCCCCTGCCCTTCTTCTGCATCTGGCGCAACGCGCCTTGCGTCAGGTGCATTACAGCGCGGAAGTTCACGTCGATCATGGTGTTGATCGCCTCAGGCGGCAGATCGGCAAATCCCGAACTGGAGGGCAGAGCGCCGGCGTTATTCACCAGAACGTCGATATCGCGCCCTTCGGTCAGATTGCGGCAGGCCACCGAATCTGACAGGTCGCAACTGACAGCTTCAACCACGTTGGGAATTTGCGACAGCGCCTTCAACGCGTCCGCGTTGCGGCCAATGCAAATGACCTCATCCGTCTGGGCCAATTTTTCGACCAATGCGCGCCCAATTCCGCTCGTCGCCCCAGTCACGAGAATTCTGCGCATAATGCTTTCCTCAACTTTTTCAGTTGTCAGACATCATATGAATATTTGTGGCCGATGCAAGCTTTGCAATGGCCCGGCGCATACATTTTCAGACCCGCTTGAATCGCACGCGACGGCTACGCGTGCCGCGCGCGTTTCAAGCGTGGGATGCATGTGATGTTTGGGCAATCTGCTGATTGGGATCAAACCAGAGCGGCGGCTGTTTCGATGCGACTCTTGTTCTTCGTCGCGGCCGGTTGTTGCGCACGTCATGGAGCCGTGCCAGTCGGGAGCACGGCTCGTTAAGTTTCGACGCTGATAGCAATCGCTAGATCTGTTAGATCGCGGCCGTTACGATCATTTCGATCAACATGCCGGGCTTGGCCATGCGTCCTTGCCCCGAGGAACGGGCAGGAGCATGTTCCATAGGCATCCATGCGTCATAAACGACGTTGACCTCATCAAAGTCACGCACATCATCCAACCACATCTGGATGTGCAAGATCTTGGTTTTGTCCGTACCAGCCTGTGCCAGAAGATCATCAATCTTGGCTAAAACTTCGCGGGTTTGGTCGGCTGCCGATTGGCCTGGCTCTGCGACCTGACCGGTCAGGTAGACAGTGCCATTATGGGTCACGCCATGATGCACGCGAGTGTCAAAAGCGTAGCGGTTAATTTCGGTCATTCTGGTTCCTTTCAAAATGCGCTCCGGGGAAAAACCGGGAAGCGGTTCGGGGTTAGTGAGGTGGATGAAATCTTTCGGGATTGTCCGCGCTTTGGTTGCATCAAGCTTGGGAAATGCCGCGAAGACAGGTGAGCCAGCAGTCCCTTCCTGCCTGCCAGTTCCGAACCAATTTTCGATGTGGTGTCATCGCCTCGGGCGAGATCGACAAGTGCCGCAATGTTCCGCAACTCCGAGGCTTGAATTTGTAATACATCATATGACATAATAGTGGTTGTGCAACACGTTGTCCGCATTTGTTGGGTGGCGTAATAAATGAAGTGCGTCGTGACGCTGAACCGCGCAGCCTGCAGCGCAATTGCTGTGCCGCTTTCAGTTTATAGAAATTCTGATATCCGCAGATCGCGTGACAGAACCGAAGCATACCAAAAGGAGCGAACTATGGCGCGGCGCAAGACTCTGACAGCAATCGTGGCCGAAGATCTGTCGAAACGCGTGTTTGACGGCTCTCTGAAGCCGGGCGAGCAACTGCCCACCGAAACAGAGCTGTGCGAGCAGTTCGAGGTCAGCCGTACAGTGGTGCGTGAGGCTGTCGCGCAGCTGCGTTCGGACGGGATACTGGTATCGCGTCAGGGGCGCGGCATGTTCGTCTCCAAATACCCCTTCTCGTCCAAGTTCGAGCTAAACTCGGACGCGCTGAACACCTTGCCCGAAACCATTGCCATCCTGGAACTGCGCCTTGCCATCGAGGTGGAATCCGCCGGGCTTTGCGCCGAACGGCGCTCGGACGAGGACGCGCGCAATATTCGCCGCGTGATGGAGGAGGTAGACGCGCGCCATAGTGATCCCGACATCGTCGAAGTACATTACGATTTCGAGTTTCACCTGGCCATCGCGCAGGGCACACAGAATCCCTACTTCCACCGCTTCCTGAAATTCCTTGAGCCGACGTTTGCACGACGGTTCCAACTTAGCACGCTGGTTTCGCAGGATTTCAAAGAACAATATTACGAAGAGATCCACACCGAGCACAATTCTATCGTCGTGGCCATTGAAGAACAGGATCCGCAAGCAGCGCACAACGCGATGCGGGTTCATCTACTGAACAGCCTCGGGCGTTTGCGCGCCTTGTCGCGCAAAGTGGTTGCCAAGGACCGGATGGACGGCAGCGAAACCTCGTTCATGGACTTTCTCAAGGACGTCGATACGGTTTGACGCCCAAATATATGGTGATATCGCGCGTGTTACGGCTTCAGGTTGCCTACCAGCTCGGACCAGAAGCGCCTTAATGTCCCAGAATCTGCGACAGGAATTTCTGGGTCCGTTCGTTCTGTGGATTGCCAAAGAATTCCTCGGGCGGGTTCTGTTCGATGATCTCGCCCTGATCCATAAAGATCACCCGATCAGCCACCTGTCGTGCGAACCCCATCTCATGCGTCACGCAGAGCATCGTCATGCCGTCTTTCGCCAGCGCCACCATGACATCCAGCACCTCCGAGATCATTTCCGGATCCAGCGCCGATGTGGGCTCGTCAAACAGCAGCACTTTGGGCTGCATACTGAGCGAGCGGGCGATTGCGACGCGCTGTTGCTGCCCACCTGACAATTGGCCAGGAAATTTTTCGGCCTGCTCGGGAATCTTGACCTTTTCCAGGTATTGCATTGCCAGTTCTTCAGCCTTGGCGCGGGGCCATTTGCGCACCAGCATCGGAGCCAGCACGCAGTTCTCCAGAACAGTCATATGCGGGAAGAGATTGAAATGCTGAAATACCATGCCCACGTCGCGACGGATTTCATCGATGTGGAGAATGTTATTGTCCAGCGCTTTGCCCAGAACGGTGATGTTACCGCTCTGATGTGCCTCAAGATGATTGATACAGCGGATCAGGGTCGACTTCCCCGACCCGGATGGACCACAGATCACGATCCGCTCACCGTGCTGGACGGTCAAATCGATGTTCTTCAGCGCATGAAAACTGCCGTAGAACTTGTTCATGCTGCGGATGGTGATGGCCGGTTCGGCTGTTTTTGTCATGAGTGAGTCCTAATGGTCGCCAACGTCCATCCGCCGCTCAAGAAACGCGCCATAGCGCGACAGCGAAAAGACGAAGACAAAGTAAATCATGGCGATGAAGGCGTAGACTTCAACAAAGGCGAAGGTCCAGTTGCCGGTGCCATAGGCCGCGTTGCCCGAGGCAAGGATTTCGAAAAAGCCGATGATGATGAACAGCGACGTTTCCTTGAAGGTGATGACAAACTGGTTGATCGTTGCAGGCAGGGCATTCTTGAACGCTTGCGGCAAAAGGATGCGCTGAATGCGGTGACGATAGCGGATGCCCAGAGATTTCGCCGCTTCCTCTTGCCCCGTCGGCACGCCTTGCATGCCACCGCGGATGATCTCGGCCTGGTAGGCAGCAAAGAACAGCGCCGAGCCAAAGATCGCGCGGTACAGCTTGTCCCCCGATGCCCAGTCAGGCAGCAAGAATGGCAGCACGACCGCGAAGGCAAAGAGGATCGTCAGCAGCGGAAGCGAGCGCACGCTATCGATGACAATACCGGTCAGAGCCGAAATCCAAGGCAGCTCGGAGCGGCGCAGAAGAGCTAGCAGGATGGACAGCGGCGTGCCCACCAGCACGGTCGTCACGAAGATGAACACAGTTAGCGAAAGCCCACCCCAGCTCTGCTCATCCACCACGGGCATCCCAAGAATGCCCCCCTTCATCAGAAAGTAAAAAGCGAGGAAACCGCCGATCCAGATGACGGAAATGGACCGCCCGTTCCAGAAGTAGGGCAGGCAACTCAGGACAGTCATCACCACCACGACACCGCAGGCCAACGCCGAACGCCAGTGTTCCTCGTGCGGATAAAGACCGAAGAGGATCAACCGCCAGCGCGCGTCGATCACGGCCCAACAGGCACCATCGGTTGCCTTGCACGCCTCGGGGCCATTCGCGGCCGAAAACACCGCTGACAGGATCGCCCAATCGAAAAACTTCCAGACGATCAGCGCCAGTATGGAAAAGCAGATGATCGACAACGCGGCGTTGCCCAGCGAAGAGAAGTACTTCTCTCGCAGGGTCGCCAATAGGCCCGGTCGCCCCATCTCGCCTGTCATGGCCATCGCAATCCCCCTCAGCTTCTCAGTTGATTGCCCTTGAGGGCGATGGCGCGGTTGATCCTGTTCAGGATCGCCGCAAGCGAGAAATTGATGACCAGGAAGCCGCCCATCAGGATCCCCAGCAGCTCCAGCGTCTGGCCCGACTGGTTAATCGCAGTCGACACGACCATAAAGAAATCCGCAAACCCGATGGCGATACCCATAGTTGTCGCCTTGATAAGCCACACATATTGGTTCGTCAGGATTGGCAGCATCGCACGAAGAGCCAGCGGAAACCGCACTCGGCTGAAGACTTGCCACTTTGTCAGTCCGACGGATTTCGCCGCCTCGATCTGGCCACGCCCAACCGAATTGAACCCGCCGCGCACGATCTCGGCGATATAGGCACCGCCATATATTGCGATCGAAATCGCCATCGCCGACAGCTCGGTCGAGATGCGGATACCGCCGCGAAAGTTCAACCCCTTGAGGGCGGGCATACTGACCAACGAGGTGTCAGGAATGCGCCCAATCCAGAAAATGACCAAGCTGACGATGAACGCCCCCAAAAGGATCAGCCAGCGCAGGCGCGTCTTGCGCGCGGGATCCATACGGCGAAACCTTTGGGCGGCACTGATCCAGATGATCACGCCCAGCCCTGCCAGGAAGGCAACAATACCCAGGAACGCCGACAGACCGGTGATGTTCAGCCCCGGCCCGTAAAGGCCCCGACTGGACAGAAAGAAGCTGTCGGCCAGGTTGATTGCCTGACGTGGCCCCGGAAAGCGGGTGACGATGGCATACCAGAAAAACACCTGCACGATGAGCGGGATGTTACGAAAGACCTCGACATAGATGGCCCCCAAAAGACGTGCGAGGTCGTTTTCGGTGGTGCGCGCCATACCAATGATGACGCCAATCACCGTGGCCAGCACAAGGCCGATCGTCCCCAGGAACAACGTGTTGAGGATACCCACCACCAGCACCAGCCAGTAAGGATCGCGCGCAGAGAAATCGATCAGCGAAAAGTTGACATCCCAGCCGGTCGATTTCCACAGGAAATCAAAACCCGAGATGATCCCCTGCGCTTGCAGGTTTGTGCGGCCCATCACGATCAGCGTTGCGATCACCGCGACGAAACCGCCGACATAGATGATCTGCAACATCGCGTTGCGCAGCTTTATATTGTTCCAGGCAGACAGCATTTTCGTATCCGGCCATTGGGAAAATCATGCGGCCCCGACCGCTCGGGATCAGGGCCGCATTCAGTATGGATCAGTCGAAAACCATCGGGTAGTGGATGCCGCCTTCGTTCCACAGGTTGTTCAGGCCCCGTGGCATACCGTAATCGGATTTCTCACCGATATTGCGGTCAAAGATCTCACCGTAGTTGCCGACGGTCTTGATGACATTGTAAGCCCAATCATCCGACAGCCCCAACGGCCCGCCGACGCCCGGCGTCACTCCCAGAAGTTTGCCGACCTCGGTCGTCGCCGGATTGGCCTTCATCTCGTCCACATTGCCAGAGTTGATCCCCTCCTGCTCGGCGAACCAAAGCGCGGAAAAGACCCAGTTGATCACATCGACCCACTGGTCGTCGCCCTGGCGCATGATTGCAACTTCAGGCTCCAGCGCCAGCACATCATCAAGGATCACATGCCCGTCTGGATTGTCCGATACCGAGCGCGCGATGCCAACGGTCGGACCCCACTGCGCATAAGCATCGCAGCGTTTCGAGAAATACGCCTCGCGCAGTTCCTCGGTCTTCTCGAAGGTTACAGCTTCCAGTTTGATTCCAGTACGGTCAGCATAGGCCGCGACCTGACGTTCGATCGTGGTGCCGGCAGGAATGCAGACAGAACCGCCATCAAGGTCGGTGAATTGCTCCACGCCCAAATCCTTGTGAACCATGACCACGGTCGTCCCCAGATAATAGGGGCGTGAGAATTGCAGACCCAATTCGGTGTCTCGGCTGAACGTACCGCCCGACGCCTTGATGACCACATCGATGTCACCCGACTGCAACGATGGCCAACGTTGGGCCCAACTGACCGGCACAATGTTGAGCGACTCGTCATCGCCGAAAATCGCGACCGCTACTGCCCGGCACAAATCGATGTCGAGACCTCTCCAGTTGCCATTGTCGTCCACCTCGGCAAACCCAAGGAAAGACCCGTTGTGGCCGGTGCAATTCAGCGTTCCGCGCTCTTGCACTTCTTTCAAGGTCGGTCCGGCATCTGCCAGCGCTGGCCCGGTAAATGCCGCTGCTGCCAGCGCACCCGCACCCAGAACTCCCATTATCTTCTTCATTTATTTCTCCTCCTCTGCTTCTCTCTTAAAGTCATCATATATCATACATATTACGACCAAACTGGCAATCATCATATGACTGCTTCTTCCAGGAATGGCTCCCCTTTTTCGACCCGCTCATAGGACAGCGGGCCGAGGTCCAGCGTCTGATACGAACCATGGACAATCAGCTCGGCCACTCCGCGCCCCACCGCAGGGGATTGTTGCAATCCGTGGCCTGAAAATCCGTTCGCAAACATGAAATTCGAGACGATCGGATGAAACCCGATAATTGCATTATGATCCAACGTGTTATACGCGTAATGGCCGGTCCAGAATTGCCGCACCTTCAGCGCATCAAACTGGGGGATGCGATTATAGAGCGCGGGCCAGATGTAGTCCTCGAATTCGTCATGTTTCGTCTCGAAATCCTCGGTGTCGGCGGGGCCATCCGGCGTTGGCGTGTTGCCCGCCAGAAACAATTGCTGCTCAGGGCGCACAAAGGTGCCACTCATGTCGATCACGTTGGGCATCCGGCCGGGAATCGGCGTGTTGCTGGCAAAAACAAAGCTGTGCCGTTTGCGCGGCTCTACCGGGATGCTGAGATTCGCCATACCCGCCACCACGGATGCACGCGGGCCGGCGGCATTGACCACAACCCCGCAATTCACCGTCTCGCCAGTTTTCAGCGTGACCGAAGTCATCCGATCCCCGACGCGGCCGAGCGATATCACCTGGTTGTCGATGTATTCGGCCCCATTGTGACGCGCTGCGCGCCTGAACCCGTTCATCAGCCCGACGGAATCGAACCACCCTTCGGATTTGGTGCCCCATGACGCGCCGCCCAGATCATCAACATTGAGCCACGGGAATTGATCCTTCAGCGGCCCCGGTTCCAGAAACACCGTATGCGCTCCCCATTCGCGTTGCAGCGCGACACGTTCGCGCGCGGCCTCGGCACCCTCGGGGGAAGTGCAGTAGAGATAGCCATTCTGCTTGAACCCCAGGTCCGGTGCTGGCTCATCCGGATAATATTTCCGCATTCGATCCTGGAAGGATTCGATGAATTCAGCGCCGAACTGGCTGATTTGGATGTTGATCGGGTTCGAGTATTGCAGCCTGATCGCGCTGGTCGACAGTGCGGTCGAGGAAAATTCGTAGCTGCTGTCGCGTTCGACCACCAGGATCGAGCCGTCGAAGCCGTCATTCTCGGTCAGCCAATAGGCAATGGATGACCCGATGACGGCGCCGCCGACGATAACGACGTCATAACTGGCAGCACGGGGGGATTTATACGGCGGAATTGCCATAGCTAGTCCTCGAAATGGCCCGCAGCGGCGAAACCGCCACCATGCACGGCAATGGTAAGGTCATCACGATCGTAAGGTTTCGTCGATGCTTCGATTTCTTCGCGATAGATTTCCGCGTTGTCCTTGGGGCGATAGCCCAGATGCGCGGCCATGTGATTGTCCCAGAGCTGGCTGTCATTGTCCGAAACGCCGTAAACGATGGTATGCTCGACGCGCGGCGCAGCGAGGCAGCATTCGGTCAAGTGCACGAAATCCGGGTAGCTGAGCCACGTGGTCAGCATCCGGCGATCCACTGGCTTGGGAAAGCACGAACCGATGCGGATCGAGACGCTCTCGAGTCCGAATTTGTCCCAGTAATACTGCGCCATGCCTTCGCCATAGACCTTGGACACGCCATAGTTGCTGTCTGGGCGCGGCGTAACGGATGCATCAATGCGTTGCGTGCGCGGGTAAAACCCGATCGCATGGTTCGAGCTGCCCCAGATCACGCGCTTGACGCCGTTTTTGCGGCACCCTTCGTAAAGGTTGTAGAACCCGACGTAGTTGGACTGCAAAATCGCTTCGAAGGTACTTTCGCGCCCGACTCCGCCCATGTGGATCACCATATCCACATCTCGGGTCAACTCCATCACCGCGTCGGCGTCGGCGAGATCGCACAGCACGATCTCCTCGTTTTCGGCCGCGACGCCCATATCGTGACGGTTCGTCAGCCGCAGAGTATTGCAGTGTTTCGCGATTTCCTTGCGCAGCAAGGTACCGAGGCCACCAGAAGCACCAGTCAGCAGAATGCGACCCAGTTTATCCATGGGATTTTTCCTTTATTTCAGTGCGCCAAGAGCATCTTTCAGACGCTCCAGCGCGGTTTTCAGATCGTCCGTGGAGGCCGCGTAAGACAGCCGGATATGCGGCGACAGGCCAAAGGCCGCGCCTTGCACACCCGCGACCATCGCCGCGTCCAGGATGTAGCGGGTCAGGTCCGAGTCATCCGCCATCACCGTGCCATCCGGGCCGCGTCGACCGATGAACGCGGCAAGGCTGGGATAGGCGTAGAAGGCGCCCGAAGGTTCGACCACTTCAACACCGTCGATGGCGCGCAGGCCCGTCACGATCAGATCGCGACGTTCGCGATAGGTGGCGCGGGCGGTATCGACAAAATCCTGCGGGCCCGTCAGCGCCTCGATGGCGGCAGCCTGACTGATCGAGCAGGGGTTGGAGGTGGATTGCGACTGGATTTTCGACATCACCCGCGCGAGGGCTACAGGCGCAGCGGCGTAGCCGATCCGCCAGCCGGTCATCGCATAGGCCTTGGCCACGCCATTGGCTATGACGGTGCGGTCTGCCAGTTCGGGACACGCTATCCCGAAGGAACAAAAGGGCGTGTCGGCATAATAGATCTGCTCGTAAATCTCGTCCGACATGATCAGAACGCGAGGATGACGGGCCAGAACGGTACCCAAGGCGGCCAGTTCTTCGCGCGTGTAGGTCACGCCCGACGGATTCGACGGCGAGTTGAGGAACAACCAGCGTGTCTTGTCGGTGATTGCTGCCTCCAGCGCTGCCGGGGTCAGCTTGAACTCATCCTCCTGCGCGCATTCGACGATCTTTGGCGTGCCTCCGACCAGCAGCGTCATATCGGTGTAGGAGATCCAGTAGGGCGCGGGGCAGATCACCTCGTCGCCCGGCTCGATCGTCGCCATCAGCGCGTTAAAGAGGATCTGTTTCGCACCGTTGCCGCAAGAGATGTTGGCCCGCTCGAAATTCAGGCCGTTCTCGCGGCG
>Ga0209344_10001412_pt1 | contig 31479 bp, 24 predicted proteins | sample Cruoilmetagenom6_FD_187293 | JGI IMG/M metagenome (GOLD analysis project Ga0209344, IMG submission 187293) | Oil polluted marine microbial communities from Coal Oil Point, Santa Barbara, California, USA - Santa Barbara Oil Seep Sample 6 (SPAdes)... | ecosystem: Environmental > Aquatic > Marine...
AAGAACGAGGCCATAAAATCAGCCGCTTCGGTGCTTACCGAACACGGCCAGGGATGGGTGTTTCAGCACGAGTACTCAATGATTCTGAGTGATACTCGAATGTTGTTTGTTAAGCGACGCTTGAACCTGAGTTCTGTTGAGCCCAAGGCGGTGTAAGATCAATCTGTGTCGTGATGTTTGCTTTGGGCTCAGTTGTTGTTGATTGTGTTTGGTTTGACTGTGTGTTCTGTGTTGAGTTTCCAGTCATATCGTTAGCTCTTGGACCTACATTGCAGTGTCCTACGAAGCTCGCGCCTTCAGCGACGACGAGAGTTCCTGCAGTGAGATCGCCTTGGACTTGAGCATTCGCGGTCAGTGTGAGTCGATCGCGAGCAAGGAGAGGTCCTTGGACTGATCCGTCAACAATGATTTGTTCTGCTTCGACTGCTGCATTGCAGTTTGCACCGTTTCCGATTTGGACTTCACCCTGTGCGGTGATTTTGCCTTCGAAATGCCCGAGGATTCGTGCTGATTTCTCGAAGAACATTTCACCCTTAATTCGGGTGTCATTTCCGATGACAGTCATCTCAGGTGTGTTCGTTGGGTGTTGTTGGTTTGACATACAAAGATCCTTCCCTATCCCTAAATTCTGTGTCTGACATGAGATCGCAGGAACAGTTGTTCAGAACTCCAAGATGGATTCCGATTCAATCGTGGGGTCCTGCTGAATCCCATACTTCAATTTTGAGCATCCTTGCTTATTGAGTGCCATCCTTGGCTTGGTAGTGCATCGTCCAGATAAGCAAGGTGTCTGAAGTATGGATTGTACAGATCAGCTAAATTGTGCGGATTATGCCGACGAGTGTCATTTGAGAAGTGATTTCTGTTTCACAAGCATTGAAATGTCGGTTGGATGGGCTTTTTCATGAATGATTCTCGATGGAATGTGTCCAATTTTGACACGATGAGCCGATATTGCTGAGATATGGCCCAGTCATCAAAGAAGACATCAAAGAAGAGTAAATCCTCGCGCCCTTATCGTGTGAAGGACCAAGGTTACGAACCGAGTGAGCAGCAAATCCTTGTTGCTCGCATTGGATGGTTAGCGCTCGGCGCAATCTGGGTGTTCGTGCTTGTCGGATTAGTCAGCTTCGACGCCGGAGATTCGCCATCACACGCTGTTTGGCCTAACAACGCGAACACCCAGAACTGGACTGGACCTATTGGAGCCCATATCTCCTACGGCGTCTTGCGCACCTTTGGTATCGGAGCCGCGATCCCGATGTTGTTTACAGGAGTGCTACTCACTCTGCGCGTAATCCGTCGTCCAATGACACAGCCGATCATCCGAGGACTTGGCGCTTTCATTCTTACTACATCTCTATGTGTACTCCTCGGAGTGCTTTTCCCAAAAGCTGGTCCACTCCCAGGATTGGTTGGAGGCACCCTCGGACTCGTCGGAGCAAACCTGCTTCTGCCATCATTTGCAATGGCCGGATCATTAGTCTGGATCTTGCTCGCGACGATCGTTGGTTTACTCGTTTGCTGTGATAAATATGTCTGGCTCGTCCCAATCGCGATATGGAACAAGCTGTTACCTGCGCTTAGTTTCACAAGTGCCAAAGCAAGTGAGATTGCTGGAAGCACCGCGATTCGTGCGAATGCAAGCGCTGATCGTGCAAGCGAGAACAGTCGACTCGTAGGGCGCAAAGCAAGCGGTGGAGTCCTTTCAGGTCTCAAAGGGATGATGAGCAAGAAACCCAAACCAGTCATGGTTCGGATAAACGATATCGATGAGGAAATGGTTGAAGTGAAATCAATTCCTACTGAAGAAGATATCGAAGCTCGTCGACGTGCGAAACCCAAGCGGACAGTGAAACCGGTCCCACAACCCATTGAAGAGGAAGAAGAAGCTGGACCCGGCGCACCTCAGGTGTTCTCGCAAGAAGATCTTCGCGAGAAAATCGCGAAACTACCAGTCCGATTTGCTCAAGCAAACAAAGAGCTTGCAACTGATGAAGATCTAGCAGACTTCCAAGATGTGCAATCTCTAGAAGGATACAAGTTCCCAAGAATGGATCTACTTGTTGAGCCTGAAGTTGGGTTCAATGAAAAGCTCGAAAACCTCGTTCGAGATCAAGCAGAAGCACTCGAGCATGCGCTACAACAATACAAAATCAACGGCGAAGTAGTCGATATCGAATCTGGACCAGCGATTACGCTCTATCACATTCGTCTTGCACCTGGTACCAAAGTTTCTCAGATCAATGCAATCGAGAGCGATCTCGCTCGCTCACTCAAAGCCGTCAACATCCGAGTTGTTGCAAACATGATCGGGCGCGACACGATCGGAATCGAAGTTCCGAACCCAACGAAAGAGCGTGTACGCCTCAAAGAGTTGATGGCGAACCGATCGTTGTTTGAAGATATGAAACTACCGATGTTCTTGGGTAAGGATGCAGCGGGTGAGCCGTTGATTTCCGACTTGACCAAGATGCCTCATATGTTGATCGCAGGTACTACCGGTTCTGGTAAATCAGTATGTATGAACACCATCATCATGAGCTTCTTGTACACCAAGAAACCCAACGAACTCAAGCTGGTTCTTGTTGACCCGAAGATGGTTGAAATGTCTCAGTTCAAGGACATTCCTCATCTCATGTGTCCAGTCGTGACTGAAATGCCTAAGGCCGCCGCGATTCTCGAATGGGCAGTCACAAAGATGGATGAGCGATACGAGTTGCTCGCGAAGGCAGGCTGCCGTGATATCGCAGGATACAACGAGCTAGAGTGGGACGAACTCAAAGAACGCTTAGAAATTCAAACCGAAGAGCAAGCAGCACGCGTACCAAAGCAGCTCCCTTACATGGTGTTCATCATCGACGAACTAGCTGACTTGATGATGACAACGAAAGAAGTTGAAGGCGCGATTATCCGTATCGCTCAAAAAGCTCGTGCAGTTGGTATTCATCTGATTCTCGCAACACAACGTCCACAAGCAAATGTTGTGACAGGTTTGATCAAATCAAATATGCCTTGTCGTATCGCGTTCAAAGTTGCATCAGGAATGGACTCACGAATCGTGCTCGATCAAAAGGGCGGCGAGCTCTTGCTAGGACAAGGAGATATGTTGCATCTCTCCCCGAGCAGCCACGAGCTAAGCCGTGCGCAAGGAACACTCGTAGACGACAAAGAAATCCGCAAGGTTGTGAAGTTCCTCAAAGAAATCGCAGCTCCAAGCTTCGAACGATCCTTGATGCAAGTCAAAGGAGGGATGGACAGCGACGAAGAACGCGTATTCTTGTCGGAAAACAACTCGTCTGCGTCGCTCAAAGCTGCAGAAGAAGATCCGATGTTTGATCGCGCAGTTGAGATTGTGCTCGAAACAAAGCGAGGATCGGTATCACTCCTTCAACGCAGACTCGCGATCGGATACACACGCGCGAGTCGATTGATCGATTTGATGGGAATCGCAGGAATCCTCTCTGATCACAAGGGATCAGTCGCAAGAGATGTCTTGATCTCCATTGAAGAATGGGATGCGATGAAGGATTTGGTTGCTGATGATGCTCGACAGGCGCAGCTCGCAGATCCTGAAGATCCACATCAGGAGATGATGTTCGAAACAGAAGCGGAAACTGAAGTGTCGGATGATATCGAAGAAGCTCCGTTTGATGACGATGAATCCGCGGCCGTGGAAGTTCTCGGAACGATCGTCGAAGACGATGTCGAAGAAGAAGCTGAAATCGAAGATGAATACGAAGAAGAGGAAGAAGAAGAGCTCGACCCTGAAGATGAGTATGAAGAAGACGAGGAAGAAGAGGCCGAAGACGAATATGAAGTTGATGATGAGGCCGAAGAAGATGAAGAGGACGAAGAAGCTGAGGAAGTCGACGAGCTAGAAGAAGATGAAGACGAAGAAGTAGAGTACGAATATGTCGACGAAGACGGCAACCCGATCGATCCAAAGGATCTGGAAGAAGACGAGGAATACGAAGTCGATGAATATGAGGATGAAGAAATCGAGGAAGAAGAAGCTTCTGAAGAGTCGATTGTCTAGATAAATCGCATCCACTGAGAAGTGGTCTATATAGGTAGTAATAGATACACCCTGGGTTGATTTCCAGGGTGTATTTTCTTTACAGAAGGCAAGAAATCAAGGTTTTTGATAAATCTGTCAGAGAAGCGACTGTTGGGTTGAAACTTTCGACTGCTCAACCCGAACAACCTAGGATACAGACCTATCCGCGGCGCTGCGGATATTCATGCACCTTGAAAGGATACACACATGCAAGTTCGTGCTTGTTCGACTCGACAAATTGGTTCAAAACTCGGTTTATCATTGGTAGCTGGGTTCGCGGCTTTGCCCGCAATTGCAGGGACTCCTGCAGTATTGGATCGAGTTCCCACAGACGCCCAAGGGGTATTTGTTGTTTCCAACTTTGGTGGACTCCTAAACGATATCAACACTATTAATGGATTGATGGGCGAGCAAGGCGAGCCCATGGTCATGATGGTGACCTCGATGGTTCGCGGGATGCCTGGGATTAATCTCGATGGCTCAATGGCAGGTGTCCTCAGCTTTGAAGAGGGTGAAGAAGAGCCTGAAGTTGTATTGCTCGTTCCAATTGCAGACTTTGCTGCATTCTCAGAAGGACACGCTTTTAACGATGGACTCTACGAGTTCAATACCGGCGATTCGGTTATGTATTTCCGCGACGCGAGCCGTGGATTTGCAGTTATGGGCGAAAACGGAGATTTGGTCGCAAACTACGATTCCAAACCCGGGCAAATTAAAGCACATACTCAACTCCTGGGCAAATCCGGCGGCAGAGTCGCAGACTCCAACGACGCATTCGTTTACTTCAACTTTGATGCGTTCTCAGATCAGATCGCTGCTGGGCTCGAAGAAATGGAAGCTGAAGGCGAAATGGTCGAAATGATGGGTGGAGCAGAAGCCGCCGCTGGATTCGACGCGATGATGGATGTTGCTCGCACGATCGCAAACGATGGCGCTTCATTCGCAATGGGAATCAACTTTGACGAAGAGCTCGGATTCGCATTCGATCTCGGTATGCAGTTTAAGGAAGGATCAAGTTCCGCTTCATATCTACAAAATGAAGGTGATTCCAGCAAGTACTTGAACAATGTGCCTGCGATGGATTACTTCATGGCGTCCTCATACGACATTTCGGGTACTGGTATCCGTAAGCTCGCGACAGACTACATGGACTTCATCGAGCAGTTCGACACCACTGGAATGATCAAGGGAATTGACTTGGGAGCAATGCTCGAAGGATTCAACGGCGGAATCCAAATCATGGGTGCATCAGACAATGTCATGGGTGGATTGTTCAGCAAGACGATGTACTACATTGATGTTGAAGAGCCTGATCAGTACATTGACTTCATTCAAGGTATGTATGCAGGATTGAATGAGAGCATGGCAGAGCTCGAAGAAGTTGGAATCTCAGTTGATGCGACGATGGATACTGAGCCGACTGCAATCGACGGCGTCGATGCATACGGCTACTCGTTTGCGATGGATATGTCGCAGATGGAAGCAATGGATGGAATGGGTGGTGCAAACCCAATGATGATCATGAGCATGATCTTCGGCGGCGAAGGCGGCCCAAGTGGATACATGGCCAAGGCCGGGCACGGGATTGTCTCCACACTATCCAAAGATGCTGATTTCTTCAAAATGGCAGTCAACGGAGCGAACGGCAAGAACTCAATGGCCGGGAACAAATCGATCGCTACAACAGCTTCGATGCTTCCAGATAATCGCATCATGGAGACATACATCGGCGCAAATCATCTTGCAAATACCGCTGGTCCGATGATGATGATGTTCGGACTCATCCCAGAGTTTGAACCAATCGGTTCACTCCCTCCAATTGGTATGGGTCTCACTGCCGACGGCGGAGGAATCCTCTTCCGGACTGCGATTCCACTCGAAACCATCGGAACAATGATGGAAATGATTCCAGCGGATGCGTTCGAATCAGATGACGAAGAAATGGACTTTTGATTCCTAGTCCGACTCGATCAAGTTCTAAGTGATCCTCTTCCTATGATTGTTCAATGGATCAGGATCATGCGAACAACTTGAATAAGTTGAGTCAGACTCAAAGACTTGCAGATGTTGATTCTATGAATGAATCAACTAAGCAAACTACATGGCGAGTAAGTTCTCGGCGGACGATCCAACTGGATCGTCCGCTTTGTATTGGTATTTTGAATATCACTCCAGACTCTTTCTTCGATGGTGGAGAGCTGTCTACTCAATCGAAAGCTGTCGATCGAGCAAAGCTCATGATCGATGCTGGAGCAGATGGACTCGACATCGGAGGAGAATCGACCCGGCCAGGCGCAGAGCGGGTTGATGAGCAAGAACAAATCAAGCGAGTAGTTCCAGTAGTAGAATCAGTTCGAAGCGCCGGGATCAATGTCCTGATCAGTGTCGATACCACACGAGCAGCAGTTGCACGAGCCGCGATTGATGCTGGAGCGGATGTGATAAATGATGTGTCTGCAGGATCTGAAGATGCAGAGATATTGGAACTAGCAGCCCAGCGAGACTGTGGCTTGATTCTAATGCATCGTACAACTTTGCCTGAGCATGATCAATATTCAGATCAGTACATGGATGGACAGCGCCCAATTGCTGATTCAGTTGTTGAACGAGTACTCCTGGAGTTGACTCTTCGTCGAGATAGTGCAGTCAGCTTTGGAGTGAACATAGGTAATATAGTGCTCGATCCCGGACTAGGGTTCGGGAAGGATGTTGATCAGAACATCGCGTTGATGTGTCAAACGGGGCAAATTCTCAAGCTGGGACATCCAGTGATGAGCGCTTTGAGTCGGAAGAGCTTTGTGGGGCGCCTGAGCTTGGGTCGTGATTCCGCACCAAGTGAGCGATTGTGGGGGACAATTGGGCTCTCAGTCATGCATTTGCAGCTCGGCGCTAGGATTTTTCGAGTACACGATGTCGCAGCACATCGCGAGGCGCTCGACGCTTCGTGGAAACTCGTCGATGAGCTTTGATACAAAGATGGATTGTGCCTAGCGACGCGATTATTTCTATTCTCTTCACGGATTAGGGAGCCTTGAGTCCTACCATCATCCGGATAGATAACACCCTCAACGAGCGGCTCAGTCGCTTGGATAAATTGAAACGACCCGAAAGGATACAGAGCTATGGCAAGTGCGAATGTGAAGGAGTTCACCGACAGCAACTTTGAAACCGAAGTGCTTGGATCGGATAAGCCTGTGCTCGTCGATTTTTGGGCAGAGTGGTGTATGCCATGTAAGATTTTGGCGCCGACAATTGACGATGTTGCAGATGATCATGCTGATTCACTCAAAGTCGGTAAAGTCGATACAGATGCGAATCGTGAGATATCAGTGAAGTACGGCATCAGCGCAATCCCAACGGTCATCATCTTCAAAGGTGGCGAGATCGCGAAGAAGTTCGTCGGGCTCACAAAGAAAGAAGATATCGAAACAGCGTTGTCAGAGCTTGCATAAGAGTTAGATGAAACGATCATACAATATTGATCGAAACTATATTTTTTAACAACCATACGATCGAGAATCAACATGAGTACTGAATCGAGTAACCGTCCGCTTCGTTGCGGAGCAGTTGGAGTAGGGCGGATGGGCCAACATCACGCGCGTGTATATGCGCAGATGGAAGGCATTGAACTCGTCGGTGTTGTCGATGCAAACTTTGATCGTGCTAAAGAGATCGCTGAGAAGTTTAGTTGCGCTGCATACGCAACTGAAGAAGAACTTCTCGCAGCAGGTGTAGAAGCAGTATCAATAGCGGTACCAACAACATTCCATCTCAAGAGTGCGAGGCCATTCCTCGAAGCAGGGGTTGCTTGTTTGATTGAAAAACCTCTCGCACAAGGCGCAGAAGAAGCACAGCAAATCAAAGAGATCGCAGAAGCGAACGATGCTTGTCTCATGGTTGGACACATCGAACGATTCAATCCGATTATGCGTGCGATGCAAAAAGCAACCGAAGGCAACGGCGAGCCAATCACTCCGAGCTTCATCGAAGTTCATCGTGTGTCGCCGATGACTTTCCGTTCGATTGATATCGGAGTCGTCATGGACATGATGATTCATGACCTTGATGTTGTTCTGATGTTGATGGGTGGACGCGAACCCGACGAGATCCAGGCTTCGGGTGTTGCAGTCGTTTCCGAGTTTGAGGACTTGTGTAGCGCTCGTTTAGTTTGGAACCGGACTGAAGAAGAAGGCGGCGGACAGTGCGTTGCGAATGTAACCGCGTCGCGTCTTGCGATGAAAACAGAACGAGTAACCCGTATCACAGGTGAGAACGGGTACATCAAAATCGATTATGCAGCGAAAACAGGCACACTGATTCGCAGGACTGCAAATGAGATCCAGATGCGTGAAGTTCGTGATCAGCTCCGTCAGGGGCATGATCTGACTGATATGGACTGGACAGAGTTGATTAATATTGAGCCTCTTGAAATTGATAACGGCGAACCAATCGTCAAGGAAATCGAGGCGTTTTTAGACGCTGTTCGGACCGGGAATCAGCCTGCGATCAATGCAGAAGCTGGATTTGCAAATGTCCGTACTGCAGAGCGAATTGTCCATGCAATCGCAGAATCCGTCGGTAATCGAGCCACAGCAGCATTGTCTTAGAGAATAGATCACCCAGATCATGATCCTCTACAATCACATTCTATTTACAAATGGTAAAACCTTGACCGTCGGGTCATTGGACTCTCGTCCTTTGGTCTTGTGCGGCTAGACTTGCGTAAAGCCTTGTATTTGCAAAGGCTTTGATGTACGATCCCACTGAGAACCGTATTCGATTTGAACAGTAACAGGAAAATGTCAGACTATGACTGATCAGCCTCAAATAACACCGAACGATCCCGCAACTCCAACAGCAGATGCATCAAGCACAGCTGCTCCAACTCCAACTGCGAGCAGCGGGGCTGAGCTCGATGCGCAGACAAATGCCGAGATCGAAGCAGCAATGGCAGATCTCGCAGATGCGGGTGCCGCAGACGCAAGTGCTTCCAACGGAAAGATTCGAGGCCCACGCGTTGTTCGTGGCGGCCGCGAGCATCGTACTGGAACAGTGGTTTCAGTTGGCGCTACTGATCTCTTCGTTGAGTTTGGACCAAAGGAACTCGGTGTCGTCGATGTCACTCAGTTCAAAGAAGAGAAACCAAATGTCGGAGATGCGCTTGAAGTCGCAGTTCAGCGATATGACAGTGCAGAGTCGTTGTACATCTGTGCATTGCCTGGATCGGTCCAAAAAGCAGACTGGGAAATGCTTGAGCAAGGACAAGTTGTCGAAGCTCGCGTAACTGGTACCAACAAGGGTGGACTCGAACTCGAAATCGCAGGTCATCGTGCGTTCATGCCTGCTTCACAGGTTGATATTAACCATATCGCAGATCTCTCTGTGTACGTCGGCGAAAAGATCACATGTGAAGTTCAGAAGATCGATCGCCGCGGGCAAGGCAACATCGTCCTCTCACGCAGAGATATCATCGCCAAAGAACGAGCGAAGGCTGCTGAAGGTTTGAAAGAAGCTCTCAACGAGGGAGATACCGTCGAAGGGACCGTTCGTAAGATTATGGACTTCGGCGCGTTTGTCGATCTTGGAGGCATGGATGGACTCATCCATATCAACGATCTCTCACATGACCGTGTGAATCACGGCGCAAAGGGCGTCGCACAGCATGTGTCCGAAGGGCAAAAAGTTACAGTTCAGATTCTCAAGATTGACTGGGAAGCAAACCGCATTGGTTTGGGTCTCAAGCAGTTGCAAGCTGATCCATTTACCGCAGCCGCGAATGAAGTGGTTGAAGGTGCAGAGATGACAGGCAAAGTCACTAAGATCCTCGATTTCGGTGCATTCATCGAAGTCGCTCCAGGTATCGAAGGCTTGGTCCACATTTCAGAACTTGAATGGCGCAGAGTGAATGATGTCAACGAAGTGCTTACTGAGAATGAAGTCGTTCAGGTAAAGGTACTCAAAGTCGATGCTGACGATCGCAAGATCTCGCTCTCGATCAAGCAACTCAAAGATCGTCCACAGCAACAAGGTGGCGGCGGCGGTCGCGGACGCGGCGGCAAGGGTGGAGGACGCGGTCGCGATGATCGTGATCCAGCAGAAATCCTCAAGGAAACACCTCAGCTTCGTCGCTTGCGTGAGCAGTCAAAGAAGAGCAAGCCCAAGAGCGGCGGCGGGATCGGCAACGCCGGTGGACTCGGTATCGGGCTCGGCGATCTGAAGCTCTGATCACTCGCTGACAACAGATATATAATCAAAAGCCGCCCTCGTTACTCGTGGGCGGCTTTTTTAGTGCTCACTCTTTAGACTCATTCACAGTTGCGATCGCTAATCGTCACAATCGTCAAAGTTTCGTCAATGTACATATCTAGATCTGGAACTTCCATAGTTCGTGAATTGAGTTGCTCCATGTATGTTCAAAATGGACATATGGTATGTGACTCCTTCTTCTGGGGACGAGGTGATCACTCCATTCTGTTTGTGTCCGCTTTGAACCATATCATTTGGTATGAAACAACGCAAACAGCTAGCACGATTCGGACTCTCTGGAGGCTTCATGTTCACCAATATCACCACCTTAGTTGCGGCTTGTTCAATGATTTCTTGTGCATCGCTCGCTGTTGGAAGCGACGATAAACGACCGAGTAGCGGGAATGATTCACCGCTCACAAGAGGGAATGGAGCAGGTCCAAACGGGTCAAACTCCGGAAGTAATACAGGTAATGACGAGGATCGCGATCACGGCTTGGGCGGCGAACGCTGGCAAGATCGAATCCCTCGTCAACCAATGTGGTTCATTAGTGCTGGTACCGCGAATCGATCGAGCAATGTACATCCTGAGGATAACTCTAGAGGGCTCGCAGTCTGGTGGCGTGGTGAAAATGCGGTGGATGAACTTGTCCGTCGTATGCACAATGGGTATGACAATGGAGCTCGTTGGTTCTTTATCAATCGACCGATGGGTACGCCGGGGAACACTGAAGTCCCAGGCGCAAGCTGGTTAACGATGGACGCAAACAAGCGTGATGATCTTCCGATGAAACTCTCGAAAGAGCTACTCGATGAGTTTGCAGAACCTGTACATGTTGTTTGGTTTATCGGGTCAGAAATGTCCGATCCTCGTGAGTACGCAGGGCGAACCCCGAACCGAGCTTCGGATTTCTATGAGCTCGGCAAGAACGATACCTGGGAGCAACTTGTTGGTTCACGAGTAACACTCGGAGGCTGGATCTCAACTGGAGCAAGCGGGATCGCATTTGATGCTTCTTCGCCTCTTGATGAGCGTCAGCACTTTATTGATCTCTTCGAGCAACTCAACGGTGCTCCATTCAATCTCGGAATCTACGGCGAAGCATACCCTCTGATGTACAGCAATAACCGCTCAACACGAGACGGGCATGGAACTCCGATTCTTGATGTGGATGCGATCGAATCAATGCCTTGGATTGGTACGACGAACTATATTGATGGCCGATGGCCTGAAGGCGGTCAGTCGGATTCATTCCCGCTTGATGAAGACCTGACGCGCATGTTTGTTTGGTTTGAGAGATCAAATCTCGGGTACGGAAACGACAACCAACGAATCGATCTTGTCAACGGATACATGGATCGTGGATTGATTCCGATTACTCGTGATCCAGTCATGTTCCGTGAAGCGCTCAATCGAATGAACCCGTCATATTCAAGAGCAGGCAGTGATTCAGGCGAATCAAACTCATCAGGACAACAAGCACGCACGACCAGAGGTCAACGCAGCTCGGCTAACACGAGTAGTCGTTCGAGAACTCAAAGAACGGCGCGAAGTGCAACTCCAAAGAAGAGCAGTGTGAAAATCGTACCGAGTCAGACACTTCCTGATCGATACCAGCACATACCTGCGGCCTCTGATACTGAGTGATTTGGAAGAAGAGCTTTTAGAATCCAGTTGAACCGAATCCTGCACTGCCTCGTTCTGTATCGTCGAGTTCATCGACTTCATGGATCGTGGCGTGTGCGACTGGAGCGATGACCATTTGTGCGATCCGATCGCCGTGCCGAATCGTGTAAGGCTCAGTTCCAAGGTTAATCAGAGCGATGAACATCTCGCCGCGATAGTCAGCATCGATCGTTCCAGGTGCATTGGGTAAGCTAATCCCGTGCTTCGTTGAGAGTCCTGAACGAGGACGTACCTGTCCTTCGTATCCGAACGGAATCGCACACGCATAACCAAGCGGAATTTTGACGATTTCCCTTGGTTGGATCCTCACCGCTTCAGGCATGTCATGCCGAGGTAAGCATGCCGCAAGATCGAGTCCTGCTGCGTGTGCAGACTTGTATGCAGGAAGCGTTGCTCGTTCATCGAGTCTCTTGACGCGTATTGCAGTCGCAGTCACTCTACCGATCCCAGGTACTTTGATTTCTGAGATAAGATCTCTAGTGCTGGGTATCTTGGAAGCGTGTGTTGGAGTTGTTGTCATGGGATGATACTAATGCGTGAGATAACTCTTGTCACGCGGGAAAACGAGACGAGACTGAAAAAGAGGCATGTTGAGATCAGATAGTGGAATTAACCGAATGCGATATTTGGTTCGATAGCTCCGATAATTTTCAGATCCTCGTCTGTGAGGTTCCGGCGCAGATCGTCGAGGATTCGATTAAACGAATCAATGAGTCGGCGTGTCGAAGCGATCGCGTTATCCATTGAGCTTTTGCCTGTGACTTGTTTGACAAGATCGGGTTGATGGATCTCTGCGAGGTTTCGTTCAGAGATCGATTTGGCATCGAGGAGTGATCGGAGCAGTGTCATTGCTTCATCTCTTCTCTGAGTTGTTTCTTGAATCATGCGCTGTTTCGCAGTATCAAGCATTGAGGCCTCCTATGCCTTTGAAATAATCAGATCCGTATCTGTATATTGTCGCATTGTTTATGCGTTGAGTCAAATCGTGTCCCTCGTTGACTTTCTGTCATTACGGCTGGCGTTGATCCTAGATGCACCAACTGCGGGAAAAGCTCGATGATCACGAGAAAATAGATCCTGTGTGTTAATCGTCATCATTGTCAGATGGCTGGGATGTTCGTTGTTTGTTTGAGTTCTTCGAGAGGAACCCGAGCTGAACCATCAATCCAATGATCGTAAGTATGACCCATGCAACTGCCCAGATGACAGCGCTTTGATCCAGGAAGTCTGGGCGCTGTCCAGTTCGAGCAGTAAGCAACGCAGAGGTTGACGCAATACAGACAGCGGATCCGAACAAACTAGTGACTAATGCAGTGGTTCTTTTATGCATCACAACTCCAATAAGGAGTCCAAATGCGAGCCCTGCGAATCCTGCACTGAGCGCGATCAACTTGTCGCGTGTTGGGCGCCGATCGAGATCTGCTTTGATTGTGTTGTACATTTGCTCAACAAACTCTTTTGAGCGGGTTGCAGCATCTTTGAGTTGTTGCTTTGTGTCATCGTCGAGGACTTTATTATCTTGGTCTAAAAGATTCACAGATCTCTCTGCGGCTTGACGCGTGATTTCATCATTGAGTGATGTTGCGATTCCTGCAACAGATTCCCCAGATTCGACCAGTGCTGCTTGAGTTTCACTCGGCATCTCATCGGAAACAGTTGGATTGAAATGAAGGAATATCATCGCGCCCAACACCCCGGCGGCTGCAAACGCAAGCGATGAAGTCATCGCAATAACAAGCCGGAACATTGCAAGAGAAACGAGGGATCCGAGGATTCCTCCTGTGATGAGTCCAGTGACCCCAGGAGTGATTGTGATCCCTCCAGGGTGAAACGACGGAAGCCCGGTGAGTGGGAGGATTGTCGTTCCTACAAATGCACCAATTGCGAGTCCAAAGAGGAAGAAGACCGGTTTGATCACTCGCGCTCCGACGAGCCAGAGCATGAGCCCGGCCATCAGCGCCATTCCGAGTGGAACCGAGCCCCCTTCAGGGAGTGATTGAGCAAAGAGAATGGTTGATTGAGTTGGTTCCATATGCGGATCTTATTGGGATGAATTCACATTGGCTTTCGCGAATACTGTATGAAGGTAAGCTGAATCGGTTGTGTTTGCGCTTTGTTTGAGCGAATTTGCGTTTTTCCTAGCTCCTATCGGACAATCCTTGTCCAACTCACCATCCGGGTTGAGCCTTGAGCACACAATTGGCGATATCCTGAGCGTATGTCAGGTAAATCACCAAAGAACACAAATGCTGCACAAACCCAAGATTCAGGGGCCGCGCGTTCAGAATCGACACAAGCTTCACAAGATCTCGGTGAGTTCCGTGTGCAGATCGATCAAATCGATCAAAGGCTTGTCGATCTCCTCAACGAACGAGCGAAGCTAGTCGTTGAAGTTGGAACACTCAAGCGAGGATCAGATACTCCGATCTATGCGCCACATCGAGAAGCACAAGTTCTCGAGAAAGCGATTGATCGGAATGAAGGTCCATTGCCTGATCGAACGATCGAAGGGATCTATCGCGAGTTGATGTCTGGTTCGTTTGCTCTTGAGCATCCGTTGCGGATTGGTTACTTAGGACCTCCTGGTTCATACTCACATCAAGCATCAGTCAAGCAGTTTGGTTCATCAGTAGATTATGAAGACTTGCAACTCATCGGAGGAGTCTTTACTGAAGTTCGAAGAGGACATGTCAACTACGGACTCGTCCCAATAGAAAACTCAATCGGTGGTGGAATCACAGAGACCCTTGATGCGTTAGCTTCTAACGCAGGACATGTGTGGGTGTATGCAGAAGCACAGATTGCGATTAAGCACATGCTTCTTACAAACTGCAAGCCGCACGATGTTCGTCGGATCCATTCCAAGCCTGAAGTCTTTGCGCAGTGTCGCAACTGGTTGACAACACAGTATCCCAATGCTGCATTGTTACCCGATGCGTCAACGAGCCAAGCGGTAAAAACAGCAATTAAAGAGAATCAACTCGCAGTTGAGATCGGCGCCGAGCCCGGTTCTGCGGCGATCGCATCCGAGCTCGCAGGAGAGCTGTATGGGTTACCTGCATTGTTTGCAAATATCGCAGACAATCCGGACAATATCACCCGGTTCTACATCATCTCGAAAGAGAAGGCATTAGCAACAGGGGATGACAAAACCTCGATTATGTTCGCGACAGAAGACAAGTCGGGCGCGTTGGTTGAAGTTCTCCAAGCATTCCACAGCGAGGGAGTGAACCTGAGCCATATCGACAAACGGCCTTCAGGTCGAGAGAACTGGAGCTACGCGTTCTATATCGATGCTTTGGGACACAGCGCCGACGAATCTATGAAACGAGCGATCGCGAATGCTCAAGAGCACTGTAAAGAACTTCATGTGCTTGGGTCGTATCCGAGATCAAAGCGGATACTCTGATTGAGTTCGTTGCGTATAATCTTGGGTGGATAAGAAACCAACTATCTCAGTATCAATAGGCGACCCCGGCGGCGTAGGCCCTGAGGTTCTCCTTCAAGCACTTTGCGATAAAACAAGACGCACAAGTGCGCGATATCTCATCCACGGTTCTTCACACGCATTGCATCTCGCTGCAGAAGCACTCAAGATCGATCCATTCTGGTGGCGAGTGGATGCACGATCTCCGATCGCTTCGACTGCAGATGTGCATGATGTTGTTCTGCTCGATTCAGATCCAGAGCTCATTGACGAAGGGGTTAACATCCGTTTTCCCAAGATGCCTAACAAGCTCAGTGGCCGATTGAGTTTCGAATGGGTCGAACGAGCAATTACAGATACAAAGAGAGATCAAAGCGATCCATTGAAATCGGATGCGATTGTGACTGGTCCAATCAACAAGCAAGCATGGGCAATGGCCGGGAAAAAACGATACCCAGGACATACCGAACTGCTTGCTCAAAGATTGAACGCGAAGTACCACGCGATGATGTTTGTCGGCGACAAACTCCGTGTTGTGCTCGCAACGGTGCATATTCCTATCAACGAGATCAAAGACAAACTAACAATCGGAGCAGTTCACACTGCAATCGATCAAGGGCATCAAGCATGTATTCGACTCGGGTTTGCTCGTCCCAGAATCGCGGTTTGTGGCCTCAACCCACACGCAGGTGAAGACGGGTTAATGGGGGATGAAGAATCACGAATCATCTCTCCAGCGATTGATCATGCAGTGAACTCTGGAATCCTCGCTTCGGGTCCATATCCTGGAGATACGATTTTTAACGCTGCAGTTGCAGGAAAATTCGATCTTGTCGTCGCGATGTATCACGACCAAGGTTTAATACCTGTCAAGCTGCTTGAACGCGATCTCGCAGTGAATGTCACACTTGGATTACCGACTGTGCGAACGAGTCCAGATCATGGCACAGCCTTCGATATCGCAGGAAAAGGGATCGCTGATCCAGGATCGATGAGTCATGCGATTGATCTTGCGATTAAGATGTGTACCGAATCGCCTGAGGCGGTTGAATAGAGAACGTTCGATCAATTCTGATCGAGTTGATTGACAGACGCTTGAAACTGTGCAACACTCTGAGCACTATGAAGAATCAGCACTGACATATTGAGCGTTCATTTATATTCTGTTTTCGCAACAGAATTGAATCGTGGCCGCAGCTTTCCTGCCCACGCGTTGGTATCAGACTCATTCTGATGCCCGATCAATCGACTGATCTTCAAAAGCACAGGTAAAACGAAATGACTGATACGCACGACACCCATAAGGGTGGGGTTGAGCGCCGCGATGATCGCGTAGATCAAAATTCGCAGGCATCATCCAGACAATCCGAATATTCTTCAGCGCCATTAAATGCGTCTGATTCCGGTGCGCTTAAAGAAATGCTGACAATCGCGATCCCATCTGTCGCGACGATGACTTCATACACTGTTATGGCCTTTGTCGACAAGCTCATGGTGAAAGACATCGGCGAAGACCCAGTCTATATATCCGCGCAATCCAACGGTTCAATGCTCGTTTGGATGCTCATGGCGTATGTACTCGGGATGAACGGAGTGATTAACTCATTCGTTTCACAAAACCACGGTGCGAACAAACCTGAACGCGGAGCGGCGTACGCATGGAATGGACTATGGATTGGCGCCATTTTCTATATCGCGATACTGATTCCGATGATCTTCGTAGTGCCTGATATCTATGCGAGGATCCATGAAGGAAACCAACAGCTCATTGATCTGGAGTCGCAATACGCTGCGATAATGCTCATAGGTGGATTCTTTGTAATCTCTGCGCGATCAATTCATCACTATTTCTACGGCCTCCATCGTCCCAATGTGGTTTTGATCTCAGCGCTCGTCGGGAATGTTACCAATATCGTGCTCAACATCTTGCTGATCTTTGGTGATGCAGGAATGCCGATCGCAGACAACTGGTTTGGACAATCTATTGTTGCTCCTGCATCTGGTTCAATCGCTTGGGTTGCTTCGCTGCTTGGAATATCAGCGATGGGAATCAAAGGGGCAGCGATCGCGACCGCGATCGGGGGCGCGATGGAGTTTTTAATCCCGTTCGGGTTGTTCGTGAGTGCGAAATACGCACGGCTGTTTGGAACACGAGAAGCTTGGAAGATTTCAATCAAATGTCTAAAAGACATGTTCCGAGTCGGATTCGCTCCTGGAATGATGTTCGTCAACGAAATGATCTGTTGGACAATTCTCATGATGTGGCTCGTCCCAATGGGTGGAGAAGCTGTCGGAGATGATCCAGTCCTTCACAACACTGTTGGATGGATCGCGCTCCAATATATGCATCTGAGTTTTATGCCCGCAGTGGGGATCTCGATCGCGACGCAAGCAATGGTCGGCAAAGCGATGGGGAGAGGGCGCCCAGACATTGCTGTTTCAAGGACAATGCTCGCGCTCAAAATCACCGTTGGGTACATGGGATTGTGCGCGCTGTGCTTTGTGTTGTTCCGTGAGCAGTTAGTTGATGTATTCATCAATGATGGTACTTCCGAAGCAGAACGAGCTAGGCTCCTCGAAATCGGGGTCATTATCATGATCGCCGCGGCGGTATTTCAAATATTCGATGCGTTTGCAATTACCATGACAGGAGCCCTCAGAGGAGCAGGAGACACCGTCTGGCCAGGCGTTCTTACGATTATTCTGTCGTGGGTCTGCATACCTGGAGTCGGACTCGCGTTAATCAAGTTCGCGCCTGATCTTGGTTCGATAGGACCTTGGATTGGTGCGTCTCTCTACATCATCCTCCTTGGGATCTTCCTAGGATATCGATTTAAAGGCGGCAAATGGAAAACTCTCTCGCTCGTCGATCAAGACGAGAAGGCTCGCGAATCCATCGATCTGGACCCATTCGACGATGTGATGCCCGATCCGACGATGGGAGCCCTGTAATTCGTCCGGTTAAACTCAGTGAACACCGGTAGTTGGGACGGTTTTGAATCGATTGTCGACCCTTCGAGGGTCTTGAGGATTCAAGGATCCATGCCTATGATCTTTTTCGCTCGGATGCGCCGAGTTGAGTACTGCAAATAGTCGGATCTGGAAAATAGATCAGGATCACTGATCAGGAGATTTTTATGACGACCGATCCCATGGATATGGTGGTTGGTGCCTCTGGCACCGCTTCAGTAGATGCATCAGCAAGCAATGAGTTGATGAGCAAGGCCGCCGAGATTTTGGCGACCGGAGATCGCGATGCTGCGATCAGTGCATACCGCAATGTATTCGCTGCAAACCCAACCAATCTCGATGCTGGTTTCCAGCTCGCTTATCTGCTCGATCTGGGTGGTGAAGAAGAAGAAGCACTCTCGCTCTACGAACGAGTTTGCGAATCATCACCTGCTCCGATTAACGCACTTATGAACCTTGCTGTGCTTTATGAAGATCAAGGTGATTATGTTCGCGCTGAGCGTTGCTTGCGTCAAATTCTTGATACGAATCCGAATCACGCTCGCGCTCGTCTTTTCATGAAAGATGTGATCGCATCCAAGAGCATGGTCATCGAAGAAGAGAACGAACGCGATGTGCTCAAGCGCCGCGCGTTGCTTGATACTCCGGTAACGGACTTCGAACTCACAGTTCGTGCTCGTACATGTCTCAAGAAGATGAACATCCGAAGCCTCGGCGATCTCATTCGCATCAACGAAGCTGAACTAATGAGTTACAAGAACTTCGGTGAATCATCACTCGATGAAATCAAACGAATGCTCGAAGCGAAGAATCTTCGCTTGGGTCAAGGCCGCGAAGACGCGCATCGCGTTGCTCGTCGTCAGATCCTCGAGAAGCTCAAAGGCACAGGCAAAGAAAGCTTGCTTAACAAGCCTGTCTCAGAGCTCCAACTCTCGGTTCGTGCACGCAAAGCACTCCAGATGCTTAATATCCAATCAATCGGTGATCTGTGTTCACACACAGAAGCTGAGCTCATGGGTGTGAAAAACTTCGGCTCAACATCACTCGTTGAAATCCACGAGAAGCTGACCAACTGCGGACTCACTCTACGGATTCTTGACGACGACGAATAAGTCATGTCGAATCAGCAAACAGATTTTCATGAAGCCCGGTTTTTTCCGGGCTTTTTCTTTGCACACATTAGATCAAAGCGATATGATGCGATCTATGACAGAGCTTGTTTGAAACTTTATCGTTTATTTCTCGTACTACGCCGAGTGTTGATTGCTTCTGAATTGAGAGCGATCCATTCGGATGGTTATGTCGTCGCTCAACGTTTGTGACGACACGATAAGGGCTTCCAGATGAAACATTATGATAAGAACTCCCGTCAACAGGGCGGATTTAACTGCATCCATTGCAAAGGGCATATTCCACATCTGTCTTTCGGAACCAAGCAACGGAATCATTGTCCGATGTGCTTGTGGTCGAAACATGTCGATGAACGTATAGGAGATCGGCGCGGCACTTGCCAGCAGAAGATGGAGCCTATCTCCATTGCGGCGAAGACCGACGGCGAATGGTCGATCGTTCACAAATGTACTGGCTGTGGACAAATGAGAACAAACAGAATTGCTGGTGATGACAACGAGATGACTCTCTTGTCATTGGTATTGAGACCAATTTCAGCTCCTGCGTTCCCATTAGATATGCTGCCTGGAAACTACGGGTATCCGCAATAACAGATATTCAGATCGGTTACAAACGATTTCCGAAAAGCAAGCGAGTCCGGGTGAAGATCCGGATTCGCTTTTATTGTGAATGATTTGTACTAATCGGTTCGCTTGCCCGATTCTTTAAATCGTACGCGACCCTCTTTGTAATCCAGTGCGCTCCCTTCGATAGTGGGGAGCAGTCCAGATACAGCACATTCTTTATGCTGTTGATGTAGATCCTTGAGGTACGGAACACACCATCCGCATCCGGTTCCAGCACCAAGACATTCAGAGATCAGTGAAGCGACTTGAGGGTCTTCTCTTTTGAGATAGTTCTGGATCTTTCCGAGTGAAACACCAAAGCACAGGCATACATGATCATTTGGTTGCATTTCTTGACTCTCGATCGCTGCAGAATGGGTGAGCTTAGCGCAGGGGAACGGTTTAGACCCTATTGTAGTGTCTTAGCCCATCGAAGGAGCGTGCATGGTCATTGTGTTCACATTAACGGTATTCCTCTCTGCCGGGCTGTTGTTTTCAGTCCAGCCGATGGTTGCCAAATCGCTCCTCCCCGCTTTTGGAGGCGGTTCATCCGTCTGGACAACATGTATGTTGTTCTACCAAGTTCTTCTGCTGCTTGGATATCTTTACGCACATGTCCTGATGACCCGATTCAGCCGGAGATCTCAGCTACTTATTCATTCGGTACTACTTGTAACCGCGATTACAATCGGAGTGTTGTTTGATACTCCAGTCGCTCCGGAGAATGCATCAACATTCCCAGTCCCATGGCTGATCCTGCAACTCGCACTCATCTCTGGTTTACCGTTCTTCGCGATCTCAAGTGCCGGCCCGCTTATCCAGGGTTGGTTCGCTCGTACAGGACATGAACGCGCACACGATCCATACTTTCTCTACGCCGCAAGTAATGCAGGGAGCTTGATCGGGTTGCTTGCGTATCCACTCATATTCGAACCGAACATCGGGATCGCTGCTCAAAGACAATACTGGCTCATCGGATTCGGCGTGTTTATTTTACTAGCGATGTACGCCGCGAGTCGGACAAAGAAAGCTTCGAAAGAAACCCCAAAGCAACGCAAGCGCCGTCTCAAAGAAGAAGCAAGATTAATCATCGTTTCTCCAGGCGATGACGATAGTTCAGTGGATGATGTCATCACTTTCAAGCGTCGAATATTTTGGATCTATCTTGCATTCATTCCATCAACAATGCTGTTGGGAGTGACGACTTACATCACGACAGATGTCGTATCATTGCCGTTACTTTGGATTCTACCGTTGGTGTTGTATCTGATTACGATGATTATCGCATTCGGGTCTAAATCTCAACGAGCAGTAAAAGATTTTACTCGTCCGATGGTGCTCTCAACAATCGCCGCGATGATTCTGCTGATGGCGAGCGAAATGAGCGCAGAGCTATCGATGGTGATGGTCATCTTGATCGAGCTCTTGCTACTTACTTCCGTAGGTATTGTCTGTCACGGCAGACTCGCAATGAATCGACCAGCAGCGAAGCATCTCACTGAGTTTTATCTACTCATGTCCGTCGGTGGCGCACTAGGTGGTTTATTCAATGGCGTCATCGCTCCATTGTTCTTCGTTACAAGCTTCGAATACCCAATCGCACTCGTGCTTGCAGTTTCGATCCTCCCATGGTCAACGGACCTTGTCGATCTAACCAAACGCAAAGCACGACTCATTAAAATCCGACGGCGAGTTGGATATCCGCTGTGTTTGTTGTTGTATGTGCTTGTCGTTGGGTTCTATGGACCTGATATTACAAATGTCGTCAACCGGTTCCTTCCAGAATCAATCAGCGAAGGATTCACAGTAAACATGACAATGGTATTCCTCATGACTGTGGTGCCATCATTGATGATCTATCTCTCATGGAAAGATGGACTCGCATGTGCGATTACTATTTTCTTGCCGTTGTTTGCGATTCAGTACAACTCTGTAAACACGGATAGCACTATTTACATGGCAAGAACATTCTACGGCACTCACGAAGTCCACGAAGAGTTCTATCCTGATCCTGATCTTGGACGGCTGATTAAAATCCATACACTAAAACATGGTACGACAAAGCACGGCGTTCAATTTTTAGATCCTGCGTTTGAGTTCGAGCCACTCGGGTATTACCACTCGAACGGGCCCTGCGGAACAATTATGAGAACGATCAAATCCATGCGTCCTGATGGCGCGAGGATTGGAATTATGGGATTGGGATCAGGCGCGATTGTCGCACACGGCCGGCCACAAGATCAAATCGTATTCTTCGAAATCGATCCAGAAGTGAAACGAATCGCTGAGGATCCAGAGCTATTTACATATCTTTCGAATGCTCCAACTCAGATTGAAGTTCGACTAGGAGATGCAAGAAAACTCATCGAAGATTCACAATCAATCCAGGAAGAAAAGTACGACCTGCTTCACGCGGATGCATTTACTTCCGACTCAATTCCAGTTCACTTAGTGACCAAGGAAGCAATCGAGTTGTACTTTGATCGATTAACAGATGATGGAATGATTGTCCTCCACATCTCAAATCGATATCTTGATCTTGAACCATTGGTCTATGAGTTAGGGATTCAGACAACTGGGTTGCCTCCAATGGTTTCAGACGATGTCGATATTCCAGCAGAGGATATGGTGTATCACTATCCTTCAAAATGGATGGTAATTACAAAAGATGTCCAAACCGCGATCCGTCTTGGAGAAGCTGGAATGATGGTTTCTGGTGTTGCAGATGAGGATCGTGTACAAATTTGGACAGATGACTTTTCGGACATCATTTCTTTAATTCGATGGCACTAATAGGCCGAGGATAGATGACGATGCCAATGCCTTCAAACAGACTAAGTTACCAAACCGCCGGCGAATCCCATGGACCCGCGTTGATCGCGACCATCCTTGGAGTTCCAGCAGGACTCACAATAGATGAGGCCGTGATCAATACCGAGCTTGCTCGTAGACAGGGTGGGTACGGACGTGGCGGCCGACAGAAGCTTGAGACCGATACGATCGAAATATTGACCGGTGTCCGCCGAGGAAAATCAATCGGAGCGCCGATTACATTCCTCGTCAAAAACCGAGACTCTCGTCTTGATGATCTCGAACGCACGCCTCCGGTTCATCGTCCTCGTCCAGGTCACGCAGATCTCGCAGGAAGTGTCAAATGGTTAACAACAGATTGTCGCGAGACACTCGAACGAGCGAGTGCTCGCGAAACCGCGGCGAGAGTCGCGGCGACCTGTGTTGGACGATTGATGCTCAAAGAAATCTTCGGAGCTGAAGTCTTCGGATTCGTGCGTTCCATTCTTGATTCACGCACTAATGTTGATGTCAATTATGCGGATCTTGATTCGTTGATCGTTTCTCGAAATGAATCAGATACATACACACTTGATGAATCGACGACTAAGCGCCAGTGCGAAATCATTCGTCAAGCAAAGATCGATAAAGACACAGTCGGCGGCGATGTCGAATGCCATGTGTTTGGATGCCCTCCAGGAGTGGGCAGCTCAATGAACTGGTACGAGAAGCTTGATGCGAGAATCGCATACGCCGTGATGGGTATCCAAGCATTCAAAGCAGTGGGGATCGGGCTCGGAGCTGAATGCTCCAAGCGAACCGGTTCGCAAGTGCACGATCCAATCCACTTTGATGCATCGAAAGTAAACGAACCGACACTCGGGTTTGTTCGTCCTTCGAACAATGCAGGCGGAACCGAAGGCGGAATGACTAACGGCCAACCAATCGTCGTTACAGGAACTATGAAACCAATCTCAACTCTGCTCCAAGGTTTACCTTCGGTTGATCTGAATACTAAACAGCCTCAAGATTCGCAATATGAACGATCAGATGTCTGTGCTGTGTCTGCTGCAAGTGTTGTCATGGAGAACGCAGTTGCGTTTGAAGTCGCAAGCGCCTTCATGGAAAAATTCGGTGGCGACAGTGTCATCGAAACCCGAGCGAACTATGAATCGTTCCTGGATGTCGCACGAACACTACCTCTCAACGATCCTGAATCCCCCGAATCAGTGATTGCTTGAAGTAATATTCAACGATAAATACCCTGTTTTCAACAGGCATTCTTAAGAAATTAATGCAAAAATGAATATTGGCCCGATGTAGGTACAATCGGCGGAGTCCGATTCTGTACCCAATACATTCGAAGCAAGTTCCGTGATCATGAAAATGGTTCTATGGATAGCGTTGTTGAATGGTGTTGAAAATTTGGATCGCTCTCTCTCCGAGCGACGCTCAGCGGTGCTTCGATTCCCTCAAAGTAAAGCAAACGAGCGTGTGCTCCTCTTCAGCCCTTTCCCGTCCCTCCGGGAGAGGGCTTTGTTTTTGGATTGAGTAATTTAATCCTAAGACTCAATCCGCTTGAGCAGACCATCACGGACTTGTTCCCATTGATTATGAGTTACTGAATACACCGCGGAATCTCGAAAGTATCCATCAGGCATGATGATGTGATTCCGAAGAATGCCTTCATACTCTGCGCCGAGCTTTGAAATAGCTGCTCTTGAGTGTGCGTTGCGAGAATCGGTACTCAAGACAACTCGAATCGCACCAAGATCTTCAATCGCATGCTTGAGCATCAAGTATTTCATCGAGGGATTTACTTTGGTACCTCTTGCAGATTTGGTGATCCAAGTTGATCCGATTTCTAACCCATAATGATCCGCGGCGATGTTGAGATAGCTTGTCGATCCAATTGCTTTCTTTGTCGCATTATCGATCACGCTGAAAGAAACAGTGTTTGATCGTTTCTGTTGAAACTCAATATATCGCCGCACTTCATTGGAAGTAATGACAGACGATCGCATAGCCATGTATTTAAACACTTCAGGATCAATAGATTCGACGATATCAGCACAGTGATCGAGCGAGATAGGTTCGAGCGTAACGACTGCGTTTGAGAGAGTGACAGGGCCACAGTTCATTGGGGAAAATCGGTTCATGTTCAATATTAGGAGTCTCGATCGCTAGGATACATTCATGAGAGCGATGAATAGAGATCTCAAGCAGTATCTTAAAAAACATGATGTTGCATGTGCATACTGTGGGTACAACCTACGAGGCATCCGAAAACTCATTTGCCCAGAGTGCGGCGTGGACACTTCTTTTCGGAATCTCGATGAGCTCGTCGAAGAACTTCGTTTAGAATATGTAGTTGAAGAGAACGAGTTCGGTTTCTATCTGTGGATCACAAAGTGTTTGACATGGGTCCTTATGATCGACGGGATTTTGGCAATCTCTTTAGTCTGGTCGTCTGGATGGAAACAGATTGTCCCTGTTGGGTTGTTCTTCAGTATTCTCGCAGGCAGCAACTTCTGGATTCGTCAGAAGATATTTGTTAACTCAATAAGTATTTTACCGTTCCATAAACGAAAACTTGATTTGTATCGAGACATCTATGGATCACTGACACTCACAGCTCTTATCGCAGCCGTGGGTTTAGGTGGATTCGGATTGTTACTGTTCAGTTGGTAGTCCTATCAATGCAACACGCGGAAGACTTCTGCTTCGTCCGTCAACCCTTGTTTCACTTTTTCAAGAGCATCGATTTTCATCGGTTCGAATCCAGAGTTTACCGCAGCTTCATAGAGAGTCACGCCGTCAGCTCTTTGAGCAGTAAGCTGACGGAGTTCATCCGTCATCAGCATCAGTTCGTGCGCAGCTAATCGTCCCTTGTAACCAGTTCCGAAACAGAGATCACACGATTCGTTGTTGTGTGTTCCTGCGCCATGACAGGTCGTACACAATCGACGCAGCAATCTTTGAGCAAGCACACCAACGAGTGAGCTAGTGACGAGATAAGGCTCAACACCAATGTCAAGCAAGCGTGGGATCGCACTCGGCGCATCATTTGTATGCAAAGTCGCAAGCACAAAGTGACCTGTGAGTGAAGCTTGGATCGCAAGCTGTGCAGTTTCCGAATCTCGGATTTCACCGACGAGAATCACATCAGGGTCTTGACGCAAAAGTGATCGCAACCCAGTCGCAAATGTCACATCGCGTTTTGCATTTACTTGCATCTGGGAGATGCCGTCAAGATGGTACTCGACCGGATCTTCGATCGTCATCACATTTCGACTCGCACGATCAATTCTTCCCAAAGCAGCATAAAGCGTTGTTGTTTTACCAGAACCAGTTGGTCCAGTCACAAGCAAAATTCCATTCGGGCGTTCAACACAATCCATCAGCTTCGTCTGAAGCTTTTTCGACATTCCAATTGAGCTCAGATCGAGCTCGTTCTGAGATTGGTCGAGCAAACGGAGAACGATGCGCTCGCCGAAGATTGTTGGAATCACGCTCAAGCGGATATCGATCTTTTTTTGGCCAATCCGGACAGTTGTCTGACCATCCTGAGGTGAGTGCCGATTCGCAATATCAAGCTCTGTCATCACCTTCAATCGAGAAGAGATCGCAGAAGCAAGTGAAATTGGAGGCGAGAACGCATCAACAAGCATGCCGTCGATTCGAAGGCGAATCGAGAGACGCTCTTCCATCGGATGCACATGGACATCCGACGCGCCGCGTCGAAGTGCTTCGAAGAGGATCATGTTTACCAGACGGATAACAGGAGTCTGTCGAGCTTGAGCGAGCAAATCGTTCGAGCCACCGATTGCTCCTGCTGCTTTTTCAATCGCTTCTTGATCGAGCGGAATATCTTCAACAATCTCAGTGACAAGATCGCCGCGTTGTTCGTATCCACGATTGATCAGACTCGCAACCGCAGCGCGAGGAGTAAGCACAACAGTGATCGGCGCATCAAGCGTATCTTCGAGCATTGAAAGTATGCTTGGTTGCAAAGGTCGACTGGTAGCAATCACAAACACGCCTGCTTTGTGCTCATAACAAGCGACGCTCGAAGCTCGAGCATCCTCTTGATCAACAAGCTCAAAGAACCGAGATGAGGATTCACTTAGCTTTGGTTCAGAGACAAACTCGAGCCCCGTTCGTTGCGAGAGAAGCTTGAGCGCGCTCGTTTCATCGAGCGCAAGTGTCTGGAGCATCACATCCCAAGGCTCATCATCCGATCCTTCAATCGCAGCAAAGGAGCGGAGTTGATCACCCGTGAGTTGGATCTGTCCGAATGCTCGTGCAGCTTCGCCCCAATGGTTGACAACGATCGCCGCTGCGTCCTTATCGCGAGAATCAGCGTTTCGCTTGATCAACCCGTTGAGTCGTTTTCCGGATGTATTGCTCTCTCTTGCCATCGCTTAGTTGCTGCCCTTCTCGTTGGCTTCGGAGAGTTCAATGTATACCGGTTCAAGCTCAGGAGCAGCTTGAGGCGCTCGAGCAGGAGCGTTGTTCGATTGAGTGTCAGGATTAGAGTTGTAAGTTGGAGAGTCACTAATCGTCGGCGAGATGATCAACTCTGGTTCAAGCTCAGGAAGATCAGGTTCAATAAGCATGTCGCTTTGTGGGCCTTTGGAGAAAAGCTTCAGATCATTGAAGTTTGGATCAGTCATAATTCTCGGAGTTAAGAACACATACAACTTCGATCGGTTGTTCACTTTGTTCGTACGCTTGAACAACTCTCCAGCAAGTGGGATATCTCCAAGGAATGGAACCTTGATCACTGTATCGCGGATATCTTCAACAGTGATACCTCCGAGCACGATAGTTGCATCCGATGGGATGGTTGCAGAACCCGTGATCGATCTTCGATCTCGAGGAGGAGGAGATCCTGCGGTACCAGTAGCAGCAGTAAAGTTCGAGAACTCGACATCATAGACCAAACGGATGAAGCCACCCTGTGAGATGGATGGAGTCACAGTCAGAGTTGTACCCGCTTCTTCGAACCCACCGAATGATGTTGCGATACCGCCGTTGAACGGGGTATCCTGAGTAAACGGTTGCTCAGAAACAGATGCGATCGTAGATTCTTCGTTGTTGTTCACAAGCAACTGAGGAGTAGAAAGAATCCGAACATCGGTATTGGTTTGCGTCGCATTCACAATGATCGGAACATATTCCGACATGATCACTGCTTGGGTCAAGCCTCCCAGTGTGGTTGCGACGGATTTCGGATCTTGGAAGAGTGTGCCTGGAGTCGAGAGTCCAAAGTTCGTTCCAGCAGAATACTGTCCAGCATTAATCTGTGTTTCAAACGCGAGTGTGAAATCTTCGTTGTCCGAGATCGAAATAATCAATGCTTGGATATAAACCTGTGATCGCTGACGATCGAGTTCAGAGATCAATGTTTCAATCTCGTCTTGTTGTTTGATCGGCGCATTGATGATAATCTGGTTTGAGTTTTCATCAGCTGTAATCGTAATTAGATTCGGATCAAATGAGCCTGCTGAATCTTCGGAGACTGGGAATCCGCCGAAGAATGTTTGGTTCGTTGATCTTCCAGATGAGCCTGGGAGTAAATCTGAGCTGCCGGTTTGTTGTTGCCCGAACATAATGCCATTGAGCAGATCTTGAATAACAAGAGCATCGGTATGATCGAGTCCGTAGATTTTGCGAACGATACGTTCGTCTTCGGTTTTGAGTTCCTCGAGTAACGCAGCGAGCTGAGCTTGTTGGTTATCTGTGCCATAGTAGATGATGCTACCGCGTTCGATATCAACAACCATTACTGGACCGCCTTGTCCTGCAGAGTTGTTCTGTTGATTGAACTGCTGGTTTTGTCCACCGAAGTTGTTGAATGGATTTTGCTGTTGTTGAGTTTGCTCGATGAGAATCACTTCTCCAAGCCCGCGGCCTTTCGCAATGTCAGCGATGCTCGCCGCACTCGATCCAGCGAAGTAGCTCTTGGGTTGAAGCGTATTGGGAACATCAATCACAGCAAGGATTTTACGAACTCGCTCAATCTCGTTCTCATTCCCTTTAAAGATCAACGCGTTGCCTTGTGGGTCTACGGTAATCCGATCTGCGATGTTTGAGAGTGAACCCGCGGTATTTGCAACCGGGTTTGCTCCGCCACCACCTGGTACACCTGGGATGCTTGTTGTTGCGTTTGAGCCGCCGACGAGCCCGATCGCACGATCAAGCGCGATCGGAGCAGCGATATGGCTAAGCTCGAGTCTGATGTATTGTTGATTCTCATCAAGACGAATAAACTCATTGACCATCATTAGCACTCGCTGAGAATCGCGTGGAGGTGCATTGACAATCAGTACCCCAAGCTCGTCAACCGCTTGGATTGCGGTTGATTTCGCTCCAGGGCTTGTTGACCCAGAAGCGTTTCCGAGTGCTGAGTTGAGAGCCGTCACAATCAGTGAAGGCTTGATATTCGGAGTCGGAATAATGAGCATCGATGCTCGTTCTGTTCCATAGACTGGTTTGAGATCAGTGATGGGTTGAACAAGATAAAAACTCGATGCTGCATCATATGAAATCGTGAACCCAAACTGCTCAAGCATCGCATCTAAGAAATCGATCAGCTTGCTCTTTGGAAGTGTTTTGGGTGCGTTAAACACAATCTCCCCAGTTGGAGAGCCCTTCACAACAATGTTGATATTGAGTGATGACCCAACATAATCAATCAGCGTGGTCAACTCGATAGGTTCGGAGAATATTCCGAACGAAATCTGAGGCTCGTCAACTGCAGGAGCAGTTTCAGCAATCTGCGTGCGAACAGGCTTTTCCTCTTCGCTGTCGAGCATCTGAGCATTCACTGACAACGAACTGATCGCAAGCAGCGTGCAACTCGCAATCCATCGTGTACAGGTGCGAGTCGTATTGGTCGCTGATAATGTCTTGAGGTCGTATTGCACCAGCAATTCTCCTTGATCCCCTGAAATTCTGGTCGGGGAGTGTATCGTACAGATCAAGAACTGAGATCCGTCCGGGTGAGTCATCATGTGTGCCGATATCTCGGCTGTATACAGTAGGCAATCGCCCGTAATGACGGGTATATATCTTCTTTCGGAGCATGTCGATGCGCATCGTGAGTCTGATCCCATCTGGCACCGAAATCATTGCTCTTTTGGGCGCACAAGACATGCTTGTAGGCCGATCCCATGAGTGTGATTTTCCAGCTTCGATACAGTCTGTTTGTCATTTGACAACTCAAAGCACTCACTTTGACCCGGAATCGGGGATCGGAGCGAGTGAAATCAACAAAGCAGTGAGTGAATCGATTGGATCCAATCAATCGCTGTATCAGATTGATACACAGAAACTTAGAGAACTTGAGCCCGATCTGATCATCACTCAGGACCTGTGCTCTGTATGCTCGATTGATCTTGATTCTGTCCAAGCGGTTGCAGAATCGTTGCCAAAGCCTGCTCAGATCCTCTCGCTGAACCCGAAAACAATCGAAGATATTCTTGATGATATCTATCGAGTTGGCCAAGCTATCGGATGTTCTGATCGAGCGATGCATGAAGTAGTTGAACTCCGACAAAGAATGGATCGTGCTGAGGTATATATAAATCCCTACGACGACGGTCCAGTATGTGGATTTATGGAATGGACAGACCCGATCTATGTCGCTGGGCATTGGAATGTTCAGCTGATCGAACGAGCAGGAGCAAGGCATCCACTCAATGAAGCAGTTGCGAAGCCCGGTTCAGGGGCCGCAGTCGGTCCCCAGCAAGCAGAACGGATAGCAGGACATTCGATTGCAGTTCCTGCAAATCTCTTTTGTGCGACCCAACCTGCTCATCTCGTAATCGCCCCATGCGGGCTCACCCTCGAACAATCAATCACAGAGACAAATCGACTCTATCGAGAAACAGATTGGTTCCCCAAACTACCAGCCGTGCTCGATAATCGAGTCGCGATTGTTGATGGAAACCAGATGTTTAATCGTCCTGGACCACGAGTCGTTGATGCACTCGAATTTATGGTCGGCTGGCTCAACCAGCGCGAACATCTCATTCCAGACGGCTTTCCATGGAATGCATGGAAAGCTCCAAACGATTGAGTTTGGGTTTTAGCAGATCATTTAGCTGAACCCGTGTTCTCAAGAATTATGAGAGGGTCATGACAAGTCGCTGCGATGCTCAATCACCGTTGGAGCACCATCAAACGAGAACGCATCAATCGGTAGCTGTGGGGGCTGCGGCGAAACGACTCGCTTCTCAGGATCTTGAGTAATCCGAAGCGCCGGAGCAGATTTCACAGGATTCACTTGTGTGAGTTCAGCGTTTACATGTTCTGTGCGAGTTGATTCAGGTTGAATATGGATCGCGGCCGCAGTTGATAACCCCGGAGTCTGCATCAACGCAGGCGATGGCGGTTCCGACGCAATCGGATCAAGCGAAAGAGAAGCGATCTGTTGTTTGGATTGCTCCTGCTGAACAGGGCGCTGTGGAGCTGGTTGCTCAAGCTCAGTTAGCTGCGTAATGCTTTCGCGCACTGCAGACTCAGGCACAGCGATCGATTGAGCAACTGGAGCAAC
>Ga0209344_10001413_pt1 | contig 31474 bp, 29 predicted proteins | sample Cruoilmetagenom6_FD_187293 | JGI IMG/M metagenome (GOLD analysis project Ga0209344, IMG submission 187293) | Oil polluted marine microbial communities from Coal Oil Point, Santa Barbara, California, USA - Santa Barbara Oil Seep Sample 6 (SPAdes)... | ecosystem: Environmental > Aquatic > Marine...
TTCCGATCTACGCTCGGCAGCGCCGCCGGGCTGCTCGTGCTCGGTGGTCGATCCAACGTCCAGGGACTGGTGGATGTCGGCCTCCACCCCGGTTTGCTCGCCGGGCATCGGCGGGTCGATCGGGCGATCGAAATCGAAAACCTCACGGGACGGGCAACGGTGACCGAAGAGGGGTGGACCGTCGAGGAGTGGGCCGAGAACTCATCGGATGACGTCGCCGGACTCCTCCTGGTGGGCGTCGATCCGGTCGATCTCCTGCCGAGAGGATCGGACCCCCGGCAATCGTTGGAGAATGCCGGGTTCACCGTCGTTGCCGATGCATTCCTGACTCGCACCGGCGAGCGCGCGGATGTGGTGCTCCCGGCGGCGATCCTCGCAGAGAGGGAAGGCTCCATGGTTGGCGCCGATGGCGTTCGCCGAGCGTTGCGGCGGACTCTCGAACCGCCGGAAGGTGTGTGGCCCGACACCCGCATTCTGAGCGAACTCGCTCGCCGGATGGGAGCCTCTCTGCCCGAGGGAGATGATCTGCTCAGGGAGATCGACCGTGTGGTGGGTTGGAACTGGGGACGCCCCCAGCCGCGTGAGCTGGCTCCCGCTCCCCAACCGAGTGTTGCAGCGGTTGCCTCGGGATTTCTGCTCGATGCCGCTCCACAGCTCTTCCACTCGGGATCTGTGACCATGAGGAGTGATCTTCTCCAGGGTCTTTCGCCGACGGTGGCGGTGCGGCTCAACCCGGCGGACGCGCGGATTCTGGGTGTGACGAAGGGAGAGGTCGTGGAGGTCTCGAGCGGGCTCGGCGAGGTCCTTCTGAGAGCTCGGCTCGATCGGGCCGTTCGGCGAGGAACGGTTGTCGTGCCCTGGGTCGGCAGTCGCGATGGCGCATCGACTCTTTTCGAGAAGGCTGATGAGGCGATCTCGGTCAAGGTGAGGAAGGCCTGAAGATGATTGATGACGGCAGCTGGAGTGGCGACATCACCGATTCCGGCTTTTTCGGTGCGGAAGGAGGAGACGGCGCGGATGCGCTCGATCCGGCAGTCATCGATCTGGTCGATGAGCTCGTTGCCAGCGCACCGACCGGCAGAGACGGGCTGCTCCGGGTGCTCCTGGGTCTCCAGCAGGCCTTTGATCGTGTGTCCTGGCGGGTGCAGGAGCTGGTCGCGGACCGGTTCGGTCTCTCACCGGCACAGGTCGCCGGCGTCGTGAGCTTCTATCCCAGGCTCAGTGCCGAGCGTCGCGGCCGCATGCATCTGGATGTGTGCACCGGTGTCGGTTGCTGGCTCGATGGTGGCGATGATCTCCTCCGGGACCTGGAACAGGCCGCGTCGAGCCGTCAGGAGAAGCTGGACGAGCCCAGGCTCGCCGTGATCCGGCAGGAATGTCTCGGGACCTGCGGTTTGTCGCCGGTTGTCAGGGCGCAAAACCGGGTCCGGTCTTTGCCGGTCGATGGTGAGTCCGAAGAACTCGTCGTCGAGCTCTTGAAAGGCACGTCGCCGGTGCGAGGGCAGCGGTGAGTTCGATCGATCATTCCGCCCTCGAGGGGAAGCCGGTGGAAATTCGGCTGTGCGGGGGGAGCGGGTGCGTGGCCCTCGGCGCCCTGGATATTCTCGACTCCATGCGATCCGAGGCGGCCCACGCCGGGCTCGATGTCATCGTCAACTCAAGGCCGGGCTTTGTCGGCTGCCGGGGATTTTGCAGCCAAGGTCCCCTGGTCCATTTCCCCGAGTTGGATCTTCTCTACTGCAGGGTGACCCCCGACGATGTCGGTGAGATCCTCGAAAAGACCGTGGGCCGAGGCGAAGCGGTCGAGCGTCTCATGTATCTCGACCCATTAACCGGAGCTCGATCTCGGGGTGTTGCCGACAATCCCTTCTTCGCAAACCAGGAGCGCCGTGTCCTGGCTCGGTGCGGGGTTGTGGATCCCGAGGACATCGACCACGCCGTGGCCCTCGGCGCCTATGAAGCGCTCGGAGCAGCCATCGAAAGCCTCGATGGAATGCGGATCATCGATCTGGTCAAGAGGTCCGGGCTTCAAGAACGAGGTGGGGTCGGCTTTCCGGTCGGGCTCAAATGGGCTGTCGTGGCCGAAGCCGAAGTTGGCGTCAAGTATGTCGTGGGCAATGGGGGCAGTGGCGATCCGGGGCTCTGTGTCGATCGCACGCTGCTCGAAGGTGACCCGCACAGCGTCATCGAGGGCATGGTCATCGCAGCTCTGGCGATTGGTGCAACCGCGGGACGGCTCTTTCTCCGTTCGGATCACGGCATTGGTGTGGCGAGAGCCGAGCGCGCTCTTGCTCAGGCACGACGCCGCGGCTATCTGGGCCGGGCCATCCTCGGGTCGGATCTCGACTTCGAGATCGAAATCTGTGAGAACGCCGGGGCAAGCATGGGCGGAGAGGAAACTGCAATGCTCAACGCCCTCGAGGGTCGTCGAGCGGTGGCGAGACCGAGACCGCCATTCCCGGCGGTGAGTGGTCTCTGGGGCCGACCGACACTGATCAACACTCTCGAGACTCTTGCCAATATTCCAGCCATCGTGGGAACTGGAGAATCGGAAGACCCCTGTGGGGTGGGTCACACCAAGGTCGTCGGTCTCTCGGGTCGGGTGGCGCGACCGGGACTGGCCGAGGTGCCGCTGGGGACCACGGTCGGGGAGATCGTGCGAGAGATTGCAGGTGTCCGCGACGGCGACGAGCTCAGAGGCGTCCATCTCGGCGGGCCTGGTGGTGCGACCCTTGGCCCCGATCAGTTCGATTCCCCCGTCGATTTCTCATCCCTTCGAAGTCAGGGGGTGAACCTCGGTTCCGGCGGCATGGTGGTTCTCGGCGACGAGGATTGTCCGGTGGCATTGGCGAGGTATCTCGTCGCCACCAGCGCCCGGGAGAGCTGCGGCACCTGCCCGCCGTGCCGGGTCGGGACGACGGTGATGCTCAATCTCCTGGATCGGATCGATTCAGGGGCCGGCGATGAGGGTGATCTGGATCGGCTCGAACGGTTGGCGGGACACATCCGTCGGACCTCGCTGTGCGAGGTCGGTCGAGGTGTTTCGGCTTCGGTCCTCGCGAGTCTTCAGAACTTCCGTGCGACGTACGAGTCCCACATCTCGGAGGGAAAATGTCCGGCAGTGGAGACCCGGTAGGCTTGTCGCCCCCTTCCGGTCTCGGGTATGGTCAAAGATGATGATCACCGCGAAATCGCGACCGGATGCAGCGAGGTACGGAGCGGCTCTGATGACCGGAAGCGGCTGATGAAACGGCCGACGATCCTCGTAGCCGATGACGATGCGGTCTTTGTCGCATCAGTGGGTTCCATTCTGCGTTCCCGGTACGAGGTCCGCACTGTGGCCAGCGGCAGCGAAGCACTGGCCTCGGTCGAGGAGGATCCACCGGACCTCGTGATCCTCGATGTGATGATGGACCATATGTCCGAGGGATTCGATGTCGCGCGGAGCCTCAGGCTCTCAGACGTGACCTCATTGATTCCGATCATCATCCTCACCGGGGTCGATCGGGTCTACAACCTCCGGATGGAGGTGGACGAATCGTGGGTCCCGGCCGACCACTACATGGAGAAACCGGTCGAGCCGGCTGAGCTGCTGCGGGTGGTCGGTGGGCTCGTCGGTCCGGGCGCGCCAGAGGGTTCATGACGCTCTCGTCGGACCCGAACGGGCATCCACGCACACACGCTGCCGAAATACCGAATCCACCGACTTCATCGATGTCCGGAGCCGGGGAAAGATCGGGCTCCTTCTCATTTATCTTCGCCTGGGAGCTCCACGAACGCCTGCTCTGGTTTTCCAATCTGCGATGGTTGGCGGTGGCCGGGCTGGCGGTGGTCTCCCTCCTCGGACCGATGGTGGGGATGGTGGCGACCAGACCGAGTCTGATGGTGGTCGCCGGTCTCGTGGCGACCTACAACCTGGTCTTTGTCTACGCTCTGAGGTACCGGTACGGACCGGAAGAGGATTACGGAAACCTGCGCACGGTGGCGATCCTTCAGATGGTCACCGATCTGGCGGCGCTTCTTGTCACCGTTCATTTCACCGGCGGATGTGCGTCTCCGGTACTGCCGTTCGTGGTCTTCCACATGGCCATCGGCACCATCATGATCGAGACCCGGATCATGTACTTTCTGGCCTTTTCGACGTGTTTCGCGGCGGCGGGGCTCTTTGCCTGTGAACACCTCGGTGTTCTGGAACGATACCCGTCGGTGACCGGCGCGCAGTCGAGTCTGGCGAGCTGCGGTCTGTCGACGGCGATGCTGGTGGGGCTCGTCTTCGGCATCGTCTATCTCACCGACTCGGTGACAAGCCGGTTCAAGACGAGGAATATCGAGCTCCACCAAACCACCACCGAACTCCGGAGATCCCTCGACGAACGCGAGGAGCTCGAACGACGGAAATCGCACTACATGAGGATCTCCGCCCACCAGTTGAGGTCGCCGCTGGGAACCATCAAGACATCGATCCAGGTGCTGCTCGATGGCTATCTCGATCCGGGCTCGGATGAAGGGCTTCGGCTCCTCGGGGGCACCGCGAGGAGGGTCGACTCGCTCCTCGATATCGTCAACGATCTTCTCGAGTTGGCAAAGATGCGGGAAGGTCGGGTCAAGGCGCCCTGGGCGCGTAACGTCAGCATTAATCAGATCCTGGCCGACATTTTCGACGCCGCTGACCCCAGCGCCCGGGAGGCCGATGTCGAGTTGGTTCCCCATTTCATCCATGAGGGGGCCGCGATCCTCGACTGGGCGGTTCCTCCCGATCTGGTCTATGCCTTCGAAAACGTCATCCACAACGCCATCAAGTACTCCAAACCCGAGGGCGGGACGGTCACGGTGGCGCTCGGGATCGATCGAACTCACGCCATGGTCGTGGTGGCGGACGAGGGCATTGGGATCCCCGCCGACCTGCAGGACGATGTGTTCTTGGAGTTCGTACGTGCGCCCAATGCCAAGCACGCCGAAGCCGAAGGAACGGGGCTCGGTCTCTCCATCGTGAGGGAGGCCGCGCAGATGCACGGCGGTAAGGTCTCGCTCGAGAGTGCCGAAGGGCTCGGAACCACAGTGACCGTCGTGCTTCCGCTCCACTACGTTCCTCCGGAGATCATCGACGGTCGGTCGCGCTAGCCCGGTCTTCTCACCAATCTCCGGTCGAGGAACACGATACGCCGCACCCAGCTGTGCTTTTCTCAATTTGCCCTTCGCGACGTAGGGCGGACTACGACTTGTCGTTCAAATCGAGAAAATCCCAGCTGTGCACAACGTCTCGAGCCCCGCGCCTCGAAGATTGGTGAGAAGACCGGGCTAGGAGCTTGCACCGAATAGATTGGTGGCACCGAGCTTCAATCTCAAGACTGAGGTCAAATACACATGCGCACGTCACCTGGTGGTAACGTTTCAAATGCGTAGTGACGGCGTGTGATGTGGCGATGGAGGGATTGGGGAATTGCGATTCGGATTCCTTATGCACGGAGCTTCTTGAACGTGAGCCACTTGTTCTGCACCTGAATCGGGCCTCTTTTGTGGGTCGTGGAAACAATGCCGACTGATCCACTCAGGAATAGCAATTGCTGCACCCGCGGGAGATGAAGACGTTGGGGTTGAGCAGTTTGTGGTTCGGTGCGCCGGTAGGACCGTCGACGAGAGAGTCAGAGTCGACCGTTCAACCAGATCACCGATCCACACTCGGCATCTTCAATAACGTGACATCGCAGGGATCTTCCGTCGCAGAATGAACACATAATATATTATGATTATGAGGTGATATTGATGACTACTCTCGTTTATGTGGTCGCGTACCTCGGCATGGTCTTCTTCCTGGTTGCGTGCATCGCTCGATTCATGATGTGGTCGAAGATGCCCATGCACGTGCGGTGGGAGTTGTACCCCGTCGCTCACGAGGGTGGCGGTAAGGCCGCCTATGGGGGGTCGTATCTCGAGGAAAGCGACTGGTGGACCAAGAAGCGTGAGGTCTCACTTCTTGGCGAATTGAAGGTCATGGTTCCGGAGATTCTCTTCCTGGTTGCACTGCGGGAGCACAACAAGAAGCTCTGGATCCGGTCGTTCCCGTTCCACTTCGGGCTCTATCTGGTGGGTGGCGCAACGGCGCTGCTGATCTTCGGCGGGCTGGTCGCGGGCTATGCCCCGGAGAGCATCGCGGCGCCGGTGACCAAGTTCATCGGGCTGGTGATGCCGATCCTCGGCGGTGCCGGCCTGATTCTCGGGATCCTCGGCGCCATCGGGCTGTTCATGCGCCGCCGCGGGCGCGAACTCCGCGACTACACCGCCCCGGCCGATCTCTTTAACCTCGTTTTCTTCATTGTCGCTTTCGGTGTGGCTCTGGTGACCTTTGCAGGCTTTGACCGCAACTTCACCCTGGTCGGCACCTTTGTGACCAACCTGGTCACCTTCAACCTGGCGCCGATCGGTGAGGGCGCCGCCGGTGTGCTGCTGACCCTTTCGGTTGTGCTGCTCGCGCTGCTCGTCGCCTATATTCCGACGACCCATATGTCGCATTTCATCGGCAAGTACTTTGCCTACCACTCCATCCGCTGGTCGGATGAGCCGAACCTCGCCGGCGGCAAGCAGGAGGAGACGATCCATGAGCTTCTCTCGAGGCCGGTGACGTGGTCGGCGCCGCACATCAACGCCGATGGCAAGAAGAGCTGGCTCGATGTGACTTTGGAGGACCAGACCAAATGAAACAGCCCAACAGCGTCAAGGATATGGGGAAGAACCCCGGCGAGCCTCTCGCACAGATCAACCCCCTCGAGCAGATTCCGCTGCCGCCGCCGTTCGACAAACTTGAGGATGAACCGGAGTTCGCTCAGCTTTCCGATGCCGCCCGCGAGAAGTACGTCGTGCTTGACGACACCATCGCGGTGAACATCGAAAAGCCGACGACAAAAGAGGATGAAGACAAGCTGGTCAACGGCTTCCTCAGTGGCCTCGAGAAGCTCATGAGCGTCGACGACAACTGGACCTTTCTCCAGCCCTTCGAGATGTCCATGGAACACTGTGCGAAGTGCCACACCTGTTCCGATGCGTGCCCGATTTACGAAGAGAGCGGTGAGAACGAGCTTTACCGACCGGTTTATCGGTCCGAGATCATTCGCCGGATCTACTTTAAGTACATCAAGAAGGCGTCCCCCGCCCTGCACGGCGACATCGATCTCAACTGGGAGACCGTGGCCCGGCTGATCGAGCTCAGCTATCGCTGCAACCTCTGCCGCCGCTGCGCACAGACCTGCCCCATCGGTGCAGACAACGCGTTGCTCTCACGCGAGATCCGTAAGATCGCCAGCATGGAGATGGGAATCGTCCCCAAGGAGATCCACGACGACGGCTCGGTGCTTCAGCTCAAGGTGGGGTCTTCCACAGGGATGACGCCCATGATTCTCAAGGACAATATCGAGTTCATCGACGAAGACACCGCCGAACGAACCGGTATTCCCATCGAGACGCCCTTTGATGTCCAGGGTGCCGACATTCTCCTCATTCACAACGCCGGGGAGATCATGGCCTGGCCGGAAAACCCCGGCGCTTTCGCTACGGTCTTCGAGGCGGCCGGCCTGAGCTGGACCCTGTCTTCAGACGCCATCGGCTACGACGGCATCAACTATGGGGTTTGGTACGACGATGTTCAGTTCGCCAGGGTGGCGGTGCGACACGCATCCATTGCCAAAAAGCTCGGGGTCAAGAAAATCGTCCTCGGTGAGTGCGGTCACGCCCACAAGGCGCTGACGGTCATTGCCGACAAAATTCTCACCGGCGATCTCAACATCCCTCGTGAGAGTTCCATGGTGACCCTTCGCGACATCATTCGTTCCGGGGTGCTCAAGCTCGACAAGAGCCGCAACGACTTCCCCGTCACCCTGCACGATCCCTGCAACCTGGTACGCCTGATGGGCATCGTGTCACCGCAGCGCGAGATCATCGACGCGGTGGTGCCCGAGGGACGTTTCCGTGAGATGGCGCCGCACGGGGTCGAGAACTACTGCTGCGGCGGTGGTTCGGGCTTCGCCATCATGTCGGGCCACAATTTCCAGGACTGGCGCCATCGGATGACGGGTCGACGGAAGTTCCGGCAGATCCTCGAGGCCTTCTCTGACGAGTCCATGGATCCATCGCACATGAAGTACCTTTGCGCCCCGTGCTCGAACTGCAAGGGCCAGATTCGCGACATCATCAACTACTACGATGCCTTCGAGACGGCCGGTATCTACTATGGCGGCTTGGTTGAGCTCATCGTGAATGCCATGGAGGATGTCCAGCCCGGTTTCATCGACTGGGAGTGGCACTGATCTGAAAGGTTTCAGTTCAGCCTCAAGCAATGGTCCCAAGCCTGTCATTCTGAGCACCGCCACGCCGCGTGGCGGTGCCTGCTCATGGAATGACAGCTAGCCCGTACCTCTCGCCGGGCCTCGCGGCGTTGCCTGGTGAGAAGAAACGGCTGGAATAGTCCCCCTCACTTCATTGCAATATGCGATTCAACGACCGCGAATACTATTGCAATCTGCAATCATGCAGGACTCGCCTTGGTCTCTTTTTTTACCGTAATTACTCATCATACGGTAGTTAGTAGAATTCCCTCAAATGACCTCGATGTGGCACAGAGGTTGCGTCATGTCCCGGGAAGCGAGAGGCCGGCGGCCGACGCCGGTCTGAAGGCGAAGGGAGCGGTTCGATGCTCGATATCGGGGCGTGGGACTGGGAGCTGGGCAAGCGGCCCATCAGCGATCTCGGCGTGGTATGCGACCGGTTCGCCGATGTTCACGAGTGGATTGTCAGCGCCGACGGCGAGCGTATTGCAGCACCGGTCCTGACGGCGCCGGACGTTTTTCGCGTCCTCGTCAATGATTCGCTCTGGGAGGACGAGTTCGAGAAGGCATGGCATCTCAACTTTTCTCCGGATGGACGGCTGACCGCGTTGGTGAGAGTCGATGACGAATGGACCCTGGGAATTGACGGCAAGCTCTGGGACGAGCGCTGGGAGTTTGCTTGGAACCCGACCTTCAACCGTGACGGCAGCGTCATTGCGGTCCAGATCAAGGACAACATGGAGTACACGGTGGCCGTCAACGGCCGGCCGTGGGAGGCCAGGTTCCACTCCTCCCGGGGCCTCGTCGTCAGTGCCGACGGCAGCCACGTGGCAGCCCTGGTCCAGGTGGAACCGCTCGCCGAGGCCGACATCGACGGCTTCATGGAGGGGACCTGGAGTGTCGCGGTGGACGGCGCGCCTTGGGAGCGGAAATTCATCAATGTCTACGGGCCGGCGATTACCGCGGACGGCGCCCACGTGGCTGTCGAGGTGCGTCTCGACATCTGTGATTACACCCTGGCCGAGGACGCGGTGCTCTGGGACAACACCTTCGGCTGTGTGTGGGAGCCGACGTACCGCAACGGGAGGCGAGCGCTTCTTGCGCCCGTTCGGATCGGTGGTTCCTGGACCATCGCCGAGAACGGCGAGCCGATTTGGGACAGCCGTTTCATGCAGTTGTGGAACCAACGATTGAGTCCGGACGGCGAGCATATCGCGGCGGTTGCGGCGTCGGGGTTCGGACGCTGGACTGTGGTCGTCGACGACCGGCCGTGGTCTGTCTCGTTCAACGACCTCCTCCTGCCGCCGGTCTTTTCGCCGGACGGGCTGCGGGTCGCGGCGGGAATGCGACACGACGGCGCGTGGGGGATCGTGGTCGACGGGGAGATCCTGGCGGAAAAATTCGACATGGTGTGGGATCCGGCATTTTCGCCGGATGGCGGAATTGTAGCGGCCAAGGTGGAGCGTGACGGGCGCTTCGCAGTTGCGATCGACGGCAGAGCGTGGAGCCCATGGTACGACGCAATGTGGGAACCGGTCTTCAGCCCCGACGGGTCGCGACTGCTGATCCGTGCGGTGGAGGATGGCGCCTACTTCCGGCAGGTGGTCGAGGTTGGCACCTCGTTCCCGGGATGACCGAGGGAGGAAGCATGTACGAGTTCATTCGGGGCCCCCTGGTCTGGATCGCTTTCATCGGTTTTTTCGGCGGTTTGGCCTACCGGTTCATCACGATGGCTCGGCTCGCAAAGAAGGAGAGAGTGGTCTTGCCCACGTTCGACGCCAAGTACGGCCTGAGGTCACTGCTCCACTGGGTGGTTCCCTTTGCCGGCGTCAACATGAGGAAGCGTCCGTTCTACACCCTGCTGTCCTATGCCTTCCACATCTGTGTGCTGGTGACACCCCTTCTTCTCATGGGGCACGCAGTCCTGTGGCAGGAATCGTGGGGCATCAGGTGGTGGAGCTTGCCGGAGGGCGTCGCCGACATGATGACTCTGGTGGTGATCTTCGCGTGTGTCTTCTTCATCATCAGGCGGTTGGTGCGGCCGGAGGTTCGAAACGTCAGTTTTCTGTCGGACTTCCTGCTCGCGCTGCTGGTGATGGCGCCGTTTGTAAGCGGGTTCATCGCCCACCAGCAGTGGCTGCCCTACAAACCGATGATCATCATCCACGGGCTCTCCGGTGCGCTGTGGCTGCTGCTCATTCCGTGGACGCGATTGGTCCACATGATGTGGTTCCCATTCACACGGGCATACATGGGCAGCGAGTTCGGCGCGGTGCGCCACTCGAAGGACTGGTGATGTTGTATTTCTGTGATTTTCACTCGACGGGGGAAGAGCGGCATGGTTGATCTTCTAGATACTCAGATCATCGATCCCGGGGTTGACGAGAGCATCGCCAAGCTCACACCGGAGCGGATCGAGAAGACCATCAACCGGGTCCTGACCGAGGAAACGGGGGCCCGGCTGCAGGCATACCTTGAGACCTGCATTCATTGTGGGCTGTGTGCGGACTCGTGCCAGAGCTATATCTCGCGCGACAAGGACCCCGACTACGCCCCGGTGGCCAAGGTCAAGGACACCCTGTGGGAGATGGTCAAACGCAAAGGCAAAGTGGACGGCGAGTTTCTCCACAACGCTGCTCGTATCGCCTTCATCGATTGCGGCGCATGCCGCCGTTGCGCCATGTACTGCCCGTTCGGAATCGACATCTCGTACCAGATCATGACTGTGCGCCGGATCCTCAATCTCCTGGGAGTGGTCCCGCAGTACCTCCAGGACACGACCAACAGCCATGCGGTGACCATGAACCAGATGTGGGTCCAGCAGGACGACTGGATCGACACCCTGATGTGGCAGGAGGAGGACGCCCAGGTCGAGCTTGCCGGAACCCGCATTCCACTCGACAAGGAAGGCGCCGAGATCATGTACTCGATCATCGGCCCCGAGCCCAAGATCCTCGCCCAGCTGATCGCCAACATGGCGATCATCTTCAAGGTTGCCGGCGCCGACTGGACGATGCCCTCGACCGATGGCTGGGACAACTCCAACATGGCCATGTACTCGGGCGACTTCGAGACCATGGGCCGGGTCGAGCGTTTGCACTGGGAACGGGCGATGCAGCTCAAGGTCAAACGGGTGGTGATGGGCGAGTGCGGCCACGCCTACCGGGGCGCGGTCTACGACGGACCGCGGTGGTTGGGTTGGACAAAACCACCGATCCCGATGGTGCATGCGGTTGAGTACTACTACGAGCTCTTAAAGAGCGGTCGGATCAAGATCGCGCGCAAGATCGAAGAGCCCATCACCGTTCAGGACCCCTGCAACATCGTCCGAGGCCGTGGGCTTCACGACAAGCTGCGCTATGTGGTGAACGCCATCTGCGAGGATTTCCGCGACATGGAACCGCGGCACGAGCACAACTACTGCTGCCAGGCCGGTGGTGGGTTGATCAACTGCGGACCGCCGTGGAAGTTGTCGCGGATGAAGAGCAACCGCATCAAGGCCGACCAGATCCGGGAGACCGGGGCGCATACGGTGATCACACCGTGCCATAACTGCCACTCCGGCATCGAGGACATCATCGGCCACTACAAGCTCGGCTGCCATGTTTCGTTCATCAGCGAGCTTCTGGTCAAGACCATCGAGATGCCGGATGCCGGGGGTGAGGCATGACGATGACCGCGAAATACGTAGCTCTCCTGGTCACCGGCCTCGTCCTCATCGGCACTGTGCCTTGTGCTCCCGCGGTCGCTGCGGAGTCGGCGCTCCGGGGCATCCCGCCGGCGACGGTGGTGATGCAGTTTCCCGAGGAGCTCGGCGCCATGCAGCGTCCGGCGGTGGAGTTCGACCATGCTGCCCACACCGAGGCCCTCAAGGCCGAAGGGTGCGAAAAATGTCACGTCGTCGATGACAAGGGCCTGACTCCGGCCCTGACCTCAACCTTAGCGGTGGATGGTCGTAACCCTCTGATCGATGTCTATCACGACACGTGTATGGGTTGCCACGAGCAGCGCGTCGTCGATGGTCTGAAGGCCGGGCCGGTCACCTGTGGCGAGTGCCACCAGAAGCGCGCGCCGGGAGAGTCGGAGCGAGTGGCGATGGCGTTTGACTACTCGCTCCATGCCCGCCACGTTCTTACCTACCCGGAAAAGTGCGACACATGCCACCACGTGTACGACGAGGTGGAGAAGAAGCTGAGGTACGAGAAGGGCAAAGAGGAAGCCTGCCGTGCGTGCCACGGTGCGGTGGATGTCGAAAAGAACCTCTCGCTGGCCAACGCCTCTCACCGGCAGTGCATCGCCTGCCACCTCGATCGCGCCGGCCAACAGCTCGATGGCGGACCCGTTGAGTGCGCGGGGTGTCACGATGCCGCCAAGCTGGGCGGGATCAAACAGCTCGAGGAGATCCCGCGGCTCGTGCGCGGGCAACCCGACAGTCTGTGGGTCAAAGCGCCGGGGGCGACCTCGGCGATGGTGGCGTTCAATCATCTCTCGCACGAGCCGCGGGAGAAGTTCTGTACGACGTGTCACCATGACAGGCTTCGTTCCTGTGCCGAGTGCCATGGCTTGACAGCGGTCCTCGACGGTGGCGGCGTGACCATGGAACGCGCTCACCACTTGGAATCATCCGACTACAGCTGTGCCGGTTGCCACCGTCGTGCCACGTCGGGTCGGGACTGTGCCGGCTGCCACGATGGGGTGAGTCTCGCCGGTGAACAGGGCGCCTGCAAGGTCTGCCACGATGGGCCTCGCCCGTCGAAGGAAGAACCACCGCCGCTTCAAACCGGATCGCCTCAGGTGGTGGAGCTCGCCGAGCTGCCCGCCGCGTCCGACGATTTTCCTGAGAAGGTGAAGATCGATGTCCTCGCCAATGAGTACGAGGCTTCCGAGATGCCCCACATGAAGATCCTGGCAAAGCTCGACGCACCGATCAGGGCGAGCCGGCTCGGAAGGCAGTTTCACGGCACCGTGGAGGCCATGTGCGCCGGGTGTCACCATCACAGCCCGGTGGGTGAGCGTCCTCCCCGGTGCGCGGCGTGCCACGGGCCAACCGCGGCGGCGACGGTGGACAGACCCGGTCTCAAGGTTGCATACCACCGCCAGTGTATCGGCTGCCACCAGCGGATGGGCATCGACAAACAGGGGTGCACCGACTGTCACGCTGAGAAGGAGGTGACTCCATGAGCATGTCGAGACGAGGGTTTGTCGGCGCCCTGGCGGTGGGCGCGGGAGCATTCTCCTCAGACACCGCTGACGCCGGTACGATCGAGCACTTCGAAGGCTATCCGGATCGCTACGGTCTTCTTCACGACACCACGCTGTGCGTCGGCTGCCGGTCGTGTGAGGTCGCGTGCGCCAAGGTCAACGCCCTGCCCAAACCGAAGCAGAAGGCCGGCGATCTCGATATTTTCGAATCCGTCCGCCGGACCACGACGACCGCATATACGGTCGTCAACCGGTATCAGGAGGCTGACGGTGAAACCCCGCCGGTCTACCGCAAGCTCCAGTGTATGCACTGCAACGAGCCGTGCTGTGCCGCGGTCTGTCTGGTGCACGCCTTCACCAAGACCCCCGAGGGACCCATTCTCTATGACCCCGAGGTGTGCATCGGGTGTCGCTACTGCATCATGGCCTGCCCCTACTACGCCCTCGCATATGATTACGACAACCCCATCGATCCCCAGGTCTTGCGTTGCACCATGTGCTACTCGCGGATCAGGGATGGTCTCAACCCGGGCTGCGCCGATGCCTGTCCCGCCGGAGCGATCACCTTCGGCCGGCGCGACGACCTGCTCAAGGTGGCGAGGGATCGGATCCGCAAGTTCCCCGATCGATACATCAACCACGTCTTCGGCGAGTATGAGTTCGGAGGGACGAGCTGGCTGATGCTCGCTGGTGTTCCTTTTCGCGAGCTCGATCTCCACGATGGCGTCACCCACGAGTCGTTGCCCGCGATCGGCACCAGCTACCTGTCGGTGGTGCCGTTGATCGTGACCATCTATCCGGGTCTGCTGGCGGCGTTCTACGCCTTTACCAAACGCAAGGACACGCTTGCCAAGCGGGAGCTCGAAGCGGCGTTGGCGCAGGCGCGGGAGGATGCGCAGGAAGAGATGAAAGTCGGTCTTTCGAAAGCTGCGGAGAAGGCGAAGAAGGACAAGGAGAGAGCGGTCGAGACAGCTGTTAAAAAAGCGCTCGCCGAGCAGGGAGAGGGAGGTCCGTCATGAGCGTTGCAACAGCGGACGGTGGAAGGAACGGGATCTTCACCCCGTTCAACCTGGTGACGGGTGTCATCCTCCTCGGTGGCGCGATCATTCTCACGATCCGCTTCACCACCGGGCTGGCTTCCACCACCAATCTCTCCAACACCAACCCCTGGGGTCTGTGGATCGGGTTTGACGTCATGGCCGGGGTCGCCCTCGCTGCCGGGGGGTTCGTCATCTCGTCGGCGGTTTTCCTGTTTGGTATGAAGGAGTACCAATCGGTCGTACGGCCGGCGCTCCTGACCGGATTTCTAGGCTATGCCTTGGTGGTGCTTGGCCTGCTCGCCGACCTTGGTCGTCCCTGGCGTCTTCCCTTTCCCTTCATCAAGCAGGCAGGGCCCACGTCCCCGCTCTTCGAGGTTTCGCTCTGCGTTGCCCTGTATCTGACCGTGCTCTTCATCGAGACCACACCGGCTGTCTTCGAGTGGCTCGGTCTGAAGTGGTGGCGACAGCTGGTGGGGAAACTGACCATCGTGCTGACCATGTTCGGGCTGATCCTTTCGACCATGCACCAGTCAACGCTCGGCGCCATGTACATGGTGACACCGACCAAGCTTCATCCCCTGTGGTACTCATCGCAGATTCCGGTCCAATTCTTCATCTCCGCCATCGCCGCCGGCATCTCCATGATCATCGTCGAAGGGTGGGTCTCGCACAGCGCGTTTCACCATCAGGCACAGATATCGGACGAGGAGTTCCGCAACATCAATTTTGGGCTTGCCAAAGGTGGGGCGGTGGTTCTTGTGACCTATCTCGCGGTCAAGGTGGTGGCGTTGTCGCTGGAAAACGAGTGGCGGTTGCTCGCAACCTCATGGGGAGCGTGGTACCTCGTCGAGCTGATCGGATTCGTGGTCGCACCGTGCATCCTGTTCGTGGTGGCGTATCGCGAGCGGAGGCTTGGGCTGGCGCGGTTGGCGGCGGCGATGACGGTCCTCGGCGTTGTCCTCAACCGGTTCAACGTCACCTTCATCGCGTTCAACTGGCAGGTGCCCCAGGAGATGCGCTACGCGCCGGCATGGACCGAGGTGTGGGTGACGGTGTCACTGATCACCTTCGCAGTGGTGGTCTTCCGTTGGGTCGCGACTCGTATGCCGATCATGTACGACCATCCGGATTATCCGGCATTGCACTGAGGAGGGTTGGATGTACCACACTCTGTTCGACTATCTGACCCACACCGAGGGCGCCACCTACATCCTGATCGGAGTGTTTTTGATCAGCTTTATTGGGTTTTGGAGATTCTTGACCGAGCGTGAACGTGAGGAGTAGTCTGGTGTCAGTTATTTCTCAAGAACGGAGGCCGCAATGAGTCACAAGATTCTCGTTGTCGACGACGAATCCGATGTGAGGAAATTCCTCACCCTAATCCTCGAGAAGTGTGGCTACGAAGTAGTGACGGCCGAGGACGGCAGAAAGGCGTTCGGTATTGCCGAAGAGCAGCGGCCCGATCTGATCGTTCTCGATCTGCAGATGCCCGATCAGACCGGCACCGACTTTTTCCGCCGACTGACGAAGCACCCCGAGCTGCGGAAGGTCCCGATCATTGTCGTCAGCGGTATGGCGGGTCGACACCTCGCGGTCAGCAGTGCCTACGCAGTCTTTGACAAACCCATCGTGCCAGAGGAATTCACGGAGGCGGTTGATCGTGCGTTAGGAGAGAGTGATGACTGACCAGGGGTCGGATCTGAAGTACGTTATACCTAAGTTGAGCGATTCTGGTGGATGAGATGTGCCAAGATCTTGATGCTCTGTATTTGCGAAAGACGGAGGCATACCCGTTGGTATGTCAAGTATTTTCGCAAATACAGAGCGCAAGAGATTTGTGCAGATCGTCGCCGAGAATCGTTCATCTTAGGTGATGGTCAGTCCGCGATCAAGTGACATCGAACGAGTCCACGAACTGACACGTCCCCACAGGAAAGGAGGGCTCCCATGAACGTGATGGAGAAAAAGAGCTCGAAGCGGTTTCGGGATAAGAAGGACCACAAACACCCGAACCCAAAGGTTCGGATCAGCGCGGTAGAGAAAATCGAAGATCCTGACGTGCTCGTCGATGTCGCATGTGCCGATGAATCACCGCGCGTCCGGTTGACCGCGGTATCGCGTCTGATAGATGATCTGCACCTGGGAAAGGTAGCCCGCGAGGCGGAGTTCCTGGATGTGCGCTTGGTCGCCGCAGAGCGTGTGTTCTCTCAGCGGATTCTCGCCGACCTGCTCAGGTCGCCGGAGAATCTCGAGCTGATTGGGATGTGCTTTTCACGCATCACCGATCGTCGCATCATCGAGTCCATCGCCGAGGACACCGCCTATAGCGCTGCGGTGCGTCGGATGGCGATCGAATACTACGCCGATGAGTCTTTTCTTGATGACGCGGCGCAGGAGGCTGAGACCGAACCCGATAGAAAGAGCGAGGAAGCCGTGGAGGCCTTTGTCGGCATTTACGGCGGCGGGTTGCGGGGTGTTCGGGCCATTGGTCGTTTCAAACGTAGTGAAAAAGCGCTTCGGGCCCTCGGGACCATCGCTCGGAAGGGCGGTGAGACCGGCGGGCTGGCAGTTGAATACCTGTGCTCAGCCCTGTCGAGTGCGAACCCGAAGCTCGTCGAGTGTGCTGAGGCCGAACTGGCCGTCCTGCGGGAGCCGGAGCTGATCGATTGCATCATCCAGTCGCTCGACAAAGAAAACCTGCGTCAACCGATTCGTGAAGTGCTCAAGCGAATCGATACTCCAGAGGCGAAGGCTGCGCTGGATTCCGGACTCTTGAAGAACTAGCCCGCAATCGAGAGGAGAACTGAGATGACGAAGAAAATACTCATCATCGATGATGAAAAAGACATGCGGGTGTATCTCGAGGCCGTTTTTCGCAAGGCCGGCTACGAGACCGAATCGGCCGAAAACGGCGATGAAGGTATTTGGCTCGCCGAAGCCCACCAGCCCGATCTCATCACCCTCGATGTTCTGATGCCGAAGAAGTCGGGTATCAAGGCATTTCGAGGGCTTCGTTCTTCGGAGAAGACCGCTTCCATTCCGATCATCGTTCTCACCGGCCTCGTCCGGTTGGACGATTTCTTCAGTGATTTCGACGAACTGCCGGGACCGGATGCGGTGGTTGAAAAACCGATCAAACGAGAGTCTTTCCTTGAGAAGGTGAAGGAACTCATCGGTGCGGCCTGAAGCTCCAATGACACCCGCGCCATGACTGCAATTTTTTGTTGGGTTCTCGCCGGCCTCGAGACGTAACCCGGTGAGACAAGCGGGCCGGAATCAGTTGACCACGTTGAGAGGTGCGGGTTAGTTGAGTTGCGCGTTGGATTGAGCGGGATCAATGGTCGCCCGCCGTTGGGATGGAGTCCGGGGGTTCGACGGGATGGTGACGACGAAGGTCGTGCCCTCTCCGGGCTTCGAGGTGAACGTCACCGTTCCACCATGCTCCTCGGCGACCTTTTGGACCACGAGCAGCCCGATGCCGGTGCCCTCGGTTCCCTTGGATGAGAAGAACTCGTGAAAGACCTTGCGGTTGAGGTCCTCAGGGATGCCCGCACCGTTGTCCTTGACCTCGAAGACCGTGTTGCCGTTTCCGTCTTGCGAGCAGCGCAGGTCCACCCGGTGGTCGCGCTTGTGCTCGGACGGGTCGAAGCGGCAGGCGTCGATGGAGTTGCCGACGAGGTTGCACATCAGGTTGTGGATGGCCTCGGGATCAAAGGTCCCGCGGTGATGTGGAAGGGGGACATCAGCGCAGATCTCGATGTCTTCGTCGGCCATTCGGTCGGCATAGAGATCGCGCACCTCGAGCAGGATCTCCTGGGGGCACACGTCATCTGAGAACTCGGGCTCCCGTTCCTTGGCGGTGAAGAGCAGATCCTTGACGATTGCAGTCACCCGGTTCACGTTTCGTTCCACCATCTCCCAACCCTCGTCAATGGCGTCACGATTATCCTCCTCGAGACCGTCGTTGACGATGAAGATGCCGCCCTCGAGGCCCATGAGGATATTCTTGATTCGATGCGCGGCGCCGGCCATGGCACGACCGGTGAGAGCCAGCTGGCGCTGCAGCCTCTTGATCTCGGTCACGTCGGTGAAAACCTCCATGACCGCGATGATATTCAGGTCCTCGTCGAAGATGGGCTGGGTGTGGACCAGGGTGTTGATGTGCTCCCCGTTTCGGGTGACTAGAACCTCTTCCTGGGCGCGGGAAGCACCATCGGCGAAGGTGGCATCCACAACACAGTTGGGGCATGTGGACGTGCGCCTCTTACAGACCTCGTAGCAGAGCGACCGGTCGTCGGCGCCGAACTCACGGCGATAGGTGTCGTTCGCCTCGAGGATGTTGTGTTCTCGGTCGAGGACGCAGATGAAGTCGGGCACCGCTGTGAACAATCGCTCGTAACGGCGGCGTGACACGTCCAATTCCTGCCGGAGATCCCGGACCCGCCCGTTGTTGCCACCGTTTCCCTCCGGTCGCTGTACGAAGATCAACCACCCCGCGATGAGCAGGGCGCTCAAGAGGAACCCTCCGGTGGCGAGAGGTGGAAGGAACGGGGCTGCGATGGATACGAGAGCAGACAGAGTGACCGACCCGGCAAGGAAAGCCACGAGTTTGAATCGACTGCGCTTCAGCGGCGAATTCGACCCGTTCTCATCAGCGCGACCTGGAAGGTGAGTAGGGACAGAATCAGACGAACTCCAATGTTCATCTAATGGTGCTTTGTCTCGTTCTCTGCGCAGCGGGTCAAAATTGATGTGAAATTTCGCCATCGCTCCATCCACTCCACAGTATGGCACAATTCCGGAACGACCTACACTTCGCTTGGTTCACCTATGGCGGGTATCTGTCGGTCGGAAAGCGCAGTCAGGAAGGCACCTCGACGGCCTCGATACTGCCACCTAAGGTGAGCGATTCTCTCAGACGTCTGCACCAATCTCCTGCGTTCTGGCCTTTGCGAAATACTCGACAAACCAACGGGTATCCCTCCGTTTTTGGCAAATACAGAGCATCAAGATCTTGGCGTATCTCACCCACCTGAATCGCTCACCTTTGGTGCCAGCTATTTGCGGCGGGGTACACTAGGGTGATTCATGGGGGGGTTGAACTGTGGATGCGGACGCGCCCGGTATCGGGCGGATCATCCTGGAAAGCGTTGCCGAAGCTGTTTTCACCGTCAACAGGGACTGGCAGATCGCATATTTCAACCGGGCGGCCGAAAAACTCACGGGCGTGCCCCGCGAGCAGGCCATCGGCAGACGTTGTTGTGAGGTATTTCAAGCCAGCATCTGCAGCACCGTTTGTCCCCTTCGCCACACACTCGAAACGGGTGAGTCAGTGGCCAACCGCGAGGCGTTCATCATCGACGCCCGGGGACGCAAGCTGCCCGTGAGTGTATCCACCTCGGGTCTGCGCGATGAGAACGGGCACCTCGTCGGTGGTGTCGAGACAATTCGTGACCTCTCTCAGATCGAAGAGTTGCGGAAGCAGCTCGAGGCTCGCTATTCCCTCGGAGATATTATCGGTCGCAGCCTGGCGATGCGCAATCTATTCGGGATCCTCCCCGCTGTGGCCGCCAGTGGCAGCACAGTGGTGATTCACGGTGCCAGCGGTACCGGCAAGGAGCTGTTTGCGCGCGCGATTCACAACATGTCGCCGCGTCGAGACAAACGATTCGTCGCCATCAATTGCGGCGCCCTTCCGGACTCATTGCTCGAGTCGGAACTCTTCGGATGCAAGGCCGGGGCCTTCACCGACGCTCGGCAGGATCGTCCGGGACGTTTTGCCCATGCCGAAGGGGGAACACTGTTTCTCGATGAGATCGGTGACATCTCGCCCGCGATGCAGGCTCGACTCCTGCGAGTCCTGCAAGAGCAGCTCTACGAGCCTCTGGGTTCGGTCGAGCCGGTCGAAGCCGATGTTCGTGTGGTAGCGGCGACCCACCGTGATCTTGAGGTGCTGGTCCGGGAAGGGACCTTCCGCGAAGATCTCTACTACCGCATCAACGTGATGCGGCTCGAGCTGCCGATTCTCCGTGAACGACGTGAAGACATCCCACTGCTCATCGATCATTTCATCGGACGCTTCAACAGGCTGCAGGACAAGGACGTCGTCGGTGTGTCGGACGAGGTCCTCGATGTTCTCATGAGGCATGATTACCCGGGAAACGCGCGCGAGTTGGAGAACATCATTGAGCACGCCTTCGTGCTGTGTCACGCAACGGTGATCGAGCTCCATCACCTCCCACCGGAGCTCGCGAGGGGCGCCTCCGCTTTGAAATCTGTCCGCACGCCGCCAGAAACCACCCTCCGAGCCATGGAAGTCGGCCATATTTCTGATGCTCTGCGCCGTACCAACGGTAATCGGCAGCAGGCCGCGCAGCTCCTCGGGATCCACCCGAGCACCCTTTTCCGCAAGATCCGAGATCTCAATCTCAAGGTGCCGAAGTGCGATGGCCGCACGCGGAGCGGAGGGGGTTCCCGAAACGGAAGTTGACCGGGTTCCCATGCCCGTTACGTTCCTGTAACTGGGATGTCCCGACGGTGAGCTGGACCGTTCCCCGATTTTGGCTCCAAGTGGAACCTGGTGAATGACTTGTGATCAGGGTGCCGAGATACCTGTTTGGCACAGGGGTTGCAACGTTGCAAGTCGGCATAGCTGTCTCCCCAGGATGCCTGAGGATTGGAAATTGGCAAACCGTTTCAACAGACCGTGGACGATCGACGGCCGCCGGGTTCCGTTGACCGCTCTCGGGATGGTTGCGGGGACCGCCGTTGAGCCTGTGACTGTCAGTGTGATGCCGCTTGGGTATTTTCGTTCGGCGGTGATGTCCTCCAGCCTCTGGTCGATGTTCACCGTTGATGCATAAGGAGGAGTAGTTTTGGCGGACTCAGGTGTCGGAGCCCATTGTGTTGCCGGCGCCATGGAGTCACCGTAGATTTCATGAGATATCGATTGGAAAGGAGTGGCCATGACAGAAATGAAATACAAGACGCCGCTGCTTGACGAGCTCGAGAACGGACCGTGGCCGAGCTTTGTCAAGGAGATGAAAAAAGAGGCCCACAAACCGATGGTCCAGGACGCGATCGGTCAGCTGGAGCGTTCCTACGAGGAGCACATCAGCCACTGGAAGCACGGTGGTCTGGTGGGCGTCATGGGGTATGGCGGCGGCGTGATCGGACGCTACTCGGATCTGCCCGAGGAGTTCCCGGCGGTTGCGGCATTCCACACCCATCGTGTGAATCAGCCATCGGCGTGGTTCTACACCTCGGATGCCCTGCGAACCCTGTGCGACATCTGGGACAAGCACGGCTCGGGTCTGACCAACATGCACGGCTCGACCGGTGACATCGTCTTCCTCGGTTCAACGACCGAAGAGATCGAGCCCCTCTTCGCCGATCTCACCAAACACGGATTCGACCTCGGCGGTTCAGGTTCCAACATGCGAACGCCGTCCTGCTGTGTCGGACCGGCCCGCTGTGAGTGGGCGTGCTATGACACCCTGGATGCCTGCTACAACATCACTCAGGAGTTCCAGGACGAGCTGCACAGGCCCTTCTTCCCCTACAAATACAAGTTCAAGTTCGCCGGCTGCCCCAACGACTGCGTGGCGTCCATCGCCCGGTCGGACTGCTCGGTCATGGGAACCTGGCGCGACGAGATCCAGGTCGATCAGGCCAAGGTTCTCGAGTACGCCAAGACCGTCGATATCGAAGAAGAGATTTGCGACCTCTGCCCGACTCGCTGTGTCGAGTGGGACGGCAAGACTCTCGAGATCGACAACGCCAACTGTGTCAAGTGCATGCACTGCATCAACTTAATGCCCAAGGCGCTCAAGCCCGGCAAAGACCGAGGCGCCACGATCCTCATCGGCGGAAAGGCTCCGATCATCGGTGGTGCCCTGCTCTGCTCGGTCTTCGTACCCTTCCTCGAGATGGATCCGGAATCGGACTACGAGGATCTCAAAGAGCTCACCGAGGCAATCTGGGATCTCTGGGGCGAGCACGGCAAGATGCGTGAGCGCACCGGAGAGTTCATCCAGCGCGTCGGACTCTCCAACTTCCTCGAAGAGATCGGTCTCGACCCGGTGCCCGAAATGGTCATGGCGCCGCGCTCGAACCCCTACATCTTCTTCGACGACGAGATCTTTGAGACGAACGAGTAGGGAAGGAGGATCCAATGGCAGAAGAACGCATTACCGATATCGGCCCGCCACATTTCGAACAATTCTTGCCCCCGATCATCAAAAAGAACTATGGCAAGTGGGACTATCACGAGATCCTCAAGCCCGGTGTGATGGTGCACGTCGGCGAGTCCGGCGACAAGCTTTTCACTGTTCGCGCCGCCACTCCCCGCCTGATTGCCATCACCTCGATTCGCAAGTTCGCCGACATTGCCGACAAGTACTGCGACGGCCACTTGCGGTGGACCAGCCGAAACAATGTCGAGTTTCTCATCAGCGATCCGGCGAATGTCGACCCGTTGATCGCCGAAATCGAGGGTTACGGTTTCCCGATCGGCGGTATGGGCAACTCGATCTCCAATATCGTCCACACCCAGGGCTGGGTCCACTGCCACTCCGCGGCCTCCGATGCTTCGGGCGTCGTCAAGGCGGTCATGGACGAGCTCATGCCCCGCTTCCAGAACATGGATCTGCCGGCCAAGCTGCGTGTGGCCTATGCGTGCTGCCTCAACATGTGCGGCGCGGTCCACTGCTCCGACATCGCGATCCTGGGTGTTCACACCCGCGCTCCGGTGATCGAACATGACGACCTGCCGAAAATGTGCGAGATCCCGACCCTCGTGGCCTCGTGCCCGACCGGCGCGATCCGTCCGGCGACGGTTGACGGTGTCAACTCCGTCGAGATCGTTGAAGAGCAGTGCATGTACTGTGGCAACTGCTACACGGTCTGCCCCGCGGTGAAGATCAACAACGCCCAGACCGACGGTATCTCCATCTGGGTTGGTGGCAAGGTCTCGAACTCGCGGGTGGCCCCCAAGTTCTCGAAGCTCGCTATTCCTTTCATTCGCAACAACCCGCCGCGGTGGCCCGAGGTGGTTGAAGCGGTGGTCAAGATCGTCAACATCTACGCCGAGAATGCTCGCAAGCACGAGCGCATGGGTGAGTGGATCGATCGCATCGGTTGGCCGAAGTTCTTCGAGATGAACGACATCGAGTTCACCAAGTACCATATCGATGACTTCAAGCATGCCGGTGAGACCTACGCCAGGACGGCGCAGCTGCGCCACTGAGGAGGACATCATGGCCGACGAAGTGACAGTTGATCAGGTGGCCGACGCCATGTTCGATTTGGTTTCATCCATGAAGGGCAAGAGAGATCTCAAGCCCATGGACGTCTCCAAGCAGATGATGGAGAAGTTCGGTGACGCGGTCGATAAGAAGATGTGCAAAAAGGCTTTGCGCCAACTTATCGACTCGGGCCGACTGACCTACAAGTACGCGGGCGGCAGCTTCGTTACCCTGCCAGAGGCGTAAGCGAAAACAAAACTTAGAGCGGCCGGGAGGGAGCGAGCTTGCTCGCCCCCTCCCGCTCCCGCCTCGTTCATACGGGAGGATGCTATGGCGCGTGACAAGAAATCGGGTCCGGAGCGGACCGCCGAAGCGATCGACGTTCTCCGCCAGTGGCAGGGCATCGAGCGCGATGCCATCGAGACCACCGCACAGATCATGGAGAAGACCGACAACCTCCTGATCCGTCAGATCATGGAGATCATCCGCAACGATTCCGTCCAGCACCACCGGGTGCAGCAGTTCCTCATCGACAGCATGACCAAGACGCCGATCACGATCTCCCCTGAGGAGCTCGCCGAGGTCTGGGGACAGATCGAGGCCCACGACGAGCTCGAGCGCCAGACCATCGAGCTGGCCACGAACCTCAAGGCGGAGTCCACCGACCCGGTGGCCAAGATTCTGCTCGACTACCTGCTCCGTGACGAGCAGAAGCACGACACCATCCTCGGCGAGCTGGAGAAGTTCAAAACTCACATGTCGAAGCTCTCCTGAGGCTCCGCTCTAAAACCGTAACGCAATGAGGAGACGCGTTTTATGGGTCTACTAAAGAAGAAAGACAAGAAAAAGTCGGGCACGTTCGAGTCCCGTCTCAAAGGCGGCGGCGGCGTCGGCTCGCAGATTTCGTCACTGCGGCCCCGGTATGTCGAGAGCCTCCCACCATGCACCGGGAACTGCCCGAGCGGCAACGACATTCGCGGGTGGCTGACGGTCATCCAGTTGCGCGAGAAGCTCGGCCTGAGCCTCGACGAGGCCTGTGAGCAGGCCTTCGACATGGAGATGGAGACCAACCCCTTCCCGGCTGTTATGGGTCGGGTCTGTCCGCATCCGTGCGAGACCGCCTGCAACCGTGGCAAAAAGGACGGTGCGGTGGGGATCAACTCGGTCGAGCGGTTCCTTGGCGACTGGGCTCTCGAGCATGGCCTGAAGGCCAAGATGATCGAAGGCGAAGAGGCCAAGAAGCAGAAGATCGCGGTCGTCGGCGCTGGTCCCTCGGGAATGTCATGTGCCTATCACCTCGTCCGTCGGGGTTACAAAGTAACGGTCTTCGAGAGCCTGCCCAAACCTGGTGGCATGCTCCGCTACGGCATCCCGGTTTACCGGCTGCCACGCGAGACCATCGATGCCGAAGTTCAGCGTATCGTCGATCTCGGGGTCGAGCTCAAGCTCGGCACGAGGATCGGCAAGGACGTCTCATACGACGACATCAAAATAGACTACGACGCGATCTATGTCGCCATCGGCGCCCATCAGGGCAAGGCCATGGGGATCCCTGGTGAGGATGGTCCCGGTCTGTGGACCGGAACCGAGTTCCTCAACCACGCCAATTCGGGCAAAAAGGTCGACATCGGAACCAATGTGGTTGTCATCGGTGGTGGTGACACCGCTATCGACGCCGCACGCGTGTCCAAGCGTCTGATCGGTGATTCGGCGAAGATGGCATCGAAGATGGGCGCCCAGGTGACCATCCTCTATCGCCGCACTCGTGCCGAAATGCCGGCTATCGAACGTGAAATCGATGAGGCCATCGAGGAAGATATCAACCTCGAGTACCTTGCGGCACCCATCGAGATCCTCCGCGACGACGAGGGCGCTGTGCGCGCCATGATCGTCCAGCGCATGGAACTCGGCGAACCCGATGACTCCGGACGCCGTCGCCCGGTTCCCATCGAAGGCGACACCTACGAATTGCCGATTCAAACCGTCATCACGGCGGTGAGTCAGAAACCGGACCTCGCAGCGATGCACTCCGAGGAACTCGGTGACGGTTGGCTCAACGGCGACGAGTGGGGCTTCACCGGTGTTGAAGGCGTCTGGACCGGCGGCGACAATATCAACCTCGGGATCGCAACGACGTCCATCGGTCAGGCGCGTCTGGCGGCTCTCGCCATCGACGCCAAGCTCCAGGGTAAAGAGCTGAAGAAGATCGAAGAGGGCGAAATGATCCGCAGCGAGAAACTCAAGCTCGACTGGTACAAGCCCATCGAACGCACCCAACGGCAGGTGAAATCGCCGGAAGACCGTCTTGCCAATCCGTTTGACGAGGTCGATCTCGGGGTGACTGCCGAAGACGCGCTGATCGAATGCAACCGTTGCTTCAGCTGCGGCAAGTGCTTTGCCTGTGAGAATTGCTGGATGTACTGCCAGACCAACGTTTTTGCTGCCGTCGATCCGCCATCCCATGGCAACTTCTTCACGATCAAGAAGCTTGAAGTCTGCGACGGGTGCAAGAAGTGCTGGGAGGAATGTCCCTGCGGCTACATCGTGGGCATGTAGCGAGGGGACGCACGGGCTGTCGATGATGCAACTGCGAACCCCAAGGCTGGTGGTCGCCGGATTGTCCGGCGATGGTGGGAAGACGATGGTCAGTCTCGGCCTGTGCCGGGCGTTGACCGATCGCGGTCGGGTGGTTCAGGGCTTCAAGAAGGGCCCGGACTACATCGACGCTGCGTGGTTGACCGCCGCCACCGGACGCCCGTGCCGCAACCTCGATCCCTATCTCATGGAAGAGTCGGCCATCGGCCGCGCCGTGGCGGCCGGAAGTGGCGCCGACTTCTTCCTGGTGGAGGGCAACCGTGGGCTCTTCGACGGTGTCGACGCCGCCGGTTCCCACTCCACCGCAACCCTTGCCAAGCTCCTCGGCGCCCCGGTGGTCCTCGTGGTCAACGTGACGAAGACGACGAGAACCGCCGCCGCAGCTGTGCTGGGTTCACTGCACCTCGATCCGGATCTCGATCTTGCAGGAGTCATTCTCAATCGCGTTGGGACCGCACGTCAGGAACGTGTGATCCGCGAGGCGATCGAGACCGCGACTGGTGTGAAGGTCGTCGGCGCCATTCCCCGTCTTCGGGGGGAGGATCCGTTACCGGATCGTCACCTCGGTCTGGTCACGGCGGCGGAACATCCCTGTCGTGACGAGGCCATCGCTCGGGCTGCGGCCGCCGTGGCAGAGCATGTCGATCTCGAGTTCATCGAGAGGATTGCGGGCAAAGCGCCCGAGATCTCGCTCGAAGAGGCTGATGTCATACCCGGGAGGGCCCGGGTGACCATCGGCTATTTTTCCGATCACGTGTTCAATTTCTATTATCCGGAAAACCTCGAAACACTGGAAGCCGCCGGGGCTCGTCTGGTGGCGGTTTCGCCGAGTTGCGATCCGGCCCTGCCCGAGGTCGACGCCCTCTACATCGGTGGGGGATTTCCCGAGGTGCACGCAGCCTCACTCGTCGAGAACCGCACTTTTGCCGAATCGGTGAAGGCGCGTGTCGCCGACGGGATGCCGGTGTACGCAGAGTGCGGCGGCCTCATGTATCTCGCCCGAGAACTCCGGGTGAACGACGTTGCGCATCCCATGTCGGGGGTCCTTGATCTCGTGGTCGAGCAAAGAGCCCGACCCCAGGGTCACGGATATGAAACCGTGGTCATCGACCAACCGAATCCGTTCTTCCCGGTTGGCACCGAGCTCAAAGGACACGAGTTTCACTACTCGATGATCGTGTCGGGTTCGAGCCTTCCAAAGACGGTCGCTTCGGTCTCGCGTGGGACAGGAACGGGCGAGGGACGTGACGGGATCGTCGCTGGGAATGTGTGGGCCTCATATCTCCACATCCATGCTTCAGCGACCCCCGATTGGGCGGTCGGGTTCCTGGCTGCCGCCATGACCCACGCAGCCGACCACACCCAACCGGCCGCGGCATGGGGCTGAAGGGACGAGTGATGGAGTTGCTCCGGGCCGGAGACAAGCAGGCACTGGGCGCGCTGGTGGCCGATGAGCCGCGGGCGACCAGGTTCCTTCTCGGGCGCCTCTGGGACCCCGATGACGCCCTGCGGCGTCGGGCTGCTCGAGGTCTCGGTGTGGCGGCAGCTTCTCACAAAGAAATGGGTATCGATCTTACGCGCCGCCTGATGTGGGCGCTGAACGACGAGTCGGCAACAAACGGGCTGTATGGGATCCCCGCCATTGCGGAGATCGGTTATCACAGCCCGCAGTTGATTGCGCCATTTGTCGCACCCTTGGCATCGCTGGCTTGGGATGACGGTCTGCGTCTCGAGATACTCAGGGCTCTCACGCGGATCTCCGAGTCGGCTCCCGAGCTGGTGCGGCCGGTGTGTCAAAGTGTTGTCGATCACGTCGATAAAGAGGATCCGGCAGAGTGCGATGCACTTTCTCGGCTCCTCGAGGAGTCTGGAGGATTCGATGAATCGTGAAAGCCAGAAGGACCGTCTCAATCGATGCCTAGAGGCAATCGAGGACAACCCCGAGTCGGCCTCGGCGTACTACAACCTGGGGCTGACCCACACGATATCCGGGCGGGTGAAGAGTGCCGAGGAGGCTTACCTCAAAGCCGTTGAGCGCGATCCGAAGATGATCCAGGCATGGGTCAATCTTGGCGGAGTGCGGTTGATGCGGTGGGAGTTCGAAGGCTGTCGGGACGCCAATCTCGAGGCCGTGAAGCTCGATGACCAACTCGTCATTGGACACTACAACCTGGGACAGGCCTATCTCTATCTCAACGATCCGGAAAACCTCGTGAAGTGTAACCAAAGAGTGCTCGAGCTCGAGCGCGACCATCCGGCGGCTCACTATCACTTGGCGATCGGTTATCTGGCTGTGGACAATCACGGCGCGGCTGAGCGTCATCTGGCGCGCGCCATCGAGCTCGGTCACGCTCCAACGCAGGATTTTGTCAAGGCCCTGGAAAAGGCGCAAATAAAAAAGGCCCGTAACGCAAACACAACACTTGTGGAAATTACCGGGGCCGAAGGCCCGGGAAAGAAAAGGGAGGAATGAGCAATGGCTACTTTTGAAAAAGGCAGCGTTTCCATTACAGTCGACGAAGATGGTTTCATGATGGAGCCTGAGGCTTGGAACGAGGACGTTGCAAACGCGCTGGCAACCACCGAAGGCGTGGATGACCTCACCGAAGAGCACTGGAAAGTCGTGAACTACCTTCGTGACTATTACCTCCAGTTCGGGGTGGCGCCCATGATCCGCAAGCTCTGCAAGCAGACCGGATTCCAGCTCAAAGAGATCTACGAGCTGTTCCCGTCGGGTCCCGCGAAGGGCGCCTGCAAGGTCGCCGGCCTGCCGAAACCGACCGGCTGCGTCTGAGTTCGTATTTCCTTGTATTTCCCGCTGTCTCGCCTTCGTTCGGAGGCGGGACGGTGGGTTTTTTGTCTCCAAAGGTGAGCGGTTCTGCTGGATGAGACGTGCGGGTTAGGAGTTTTAACGGTGGTCCGCGACCCAGGGTCGTTACGTGACCGAAACACGAACGGCGGGTGTTTCCGGGCCCGAGATCTCTGCCGCGGACCAAGGTCTCGCCGCTCAGTATGTTGCGGCGGAAGATCGAAAACGGATGACTGGCACAGTGGTTGCACTGAGATTATCGATTTGGGAGGGGGTCGATGTCTCTAAATCTCAGCCAGGATGACCGAACCGAGATCGTCAAGCGCTGGTTTGACGTCACCGTCGATCGCTATCCTGCCGAAACCGCGAAGTTCCTCCGCGATCAGTCGGACCCCTTCGCCAACCCCGTGGGCGCCGCGCTCCGCGAGGAACTCGAACCCATCCTCGACGCGCTCCTCGATGAGCAGGATCTCGCCTCGGTGGAACCGTCGTTGGACCGGATCATTCGCGTCAGGGCGCTGCAGGACATGTCGCCCGCAGACGCCGTGTCTTTTGTGTTGGTACTCAAAGAGGTCTTTCCCGATGTCGTCGGTTCATCGACCCAGGCCGTCAAAAATGAGTTCGACCGCCGGGTGGATGGTTTGCTTCTCTCTGCGTTCAACGTATTCAGTCGTTGCCGTGAACAGGTCTACGACATTCGCGTCAAAGAAATCCGTAATCGATCTCTCAAGGTGATGGAACGCCTCAACTCGTGGCGAGAGCAACGAGCGGCCGCCCCGTCATCCGATGCGTGAGAAGCGAGAAGTCTGATGACTGATCTGCTCGCTCCTGTGCACGGGGATCATCCGGCCGGTCGGACTCTGAGTGGGTTCGGCTTTTCCCCGGTTTCTTAGGAAGGAGGATTCGAGTCGATGGGTGCCTTGGTTTCCCTCGTCGCGGTTGCCGCTCTGGCGCTGCTCGCCGTCGTGGCGGTCGTCTCTGATGATCTGCGGTTGGTGTTCGGGGCTGTGATCCCGGGCGTTGCGTTCGCAATCTTCCTGGTGGGCATCATTGCCAGGGTGATTCGCTGGGCGCGAGCGCCGGTACCGTTCCGGATCCCCACCACTGCCGGTCAACAGAAGTCGCTGCCATGGGTCAAGAACTCCGAACTGGACAATCCCAGTGGAACACTGGGTGTGATCGGACGGATGTTCCTGGAGGTCCTCTTCTTCAGGTCTCTGTTCCGCAACACAAAGGTCGAAGTCCTCTCGGACAAACAGAAAGTGAACTACATCGGCACCAAGTACCTCTGGGCCGCCGCGATGGCGTTCCACTGGTCGATGCTGATCGTGATCTTCCGGCACTTCCGGTTCTTCCTCGAGCCGGTTCCCTTTGTTGTCGAGATTGCCCAGTACGCCGATGGGTTCTTCCAGGTCGGTGTGCCGGTCATCTATGCCACCTCGGTGATTCTCATCCTGTCTCTGGGATACCTGCTTCTGAGGCGACTGGCCGACGCCAAGGTGAAGTACATTTCGCTTCCGTCGGACTACTTCGCCCTCTATCTGCTGCTCGGGATCGCCATCTCCGGTGGTTGGATGCGGCATCTGGAGAAGGTCGACATCGTCAACGTCAAGGCGGCCATTGCCGGTTGGGCCTCGTTCCAGCTTGTGGCGCCGGAGGGCGTCGGTGCACTCTATTTCATCCACGTCTTTCTGGTCAGTGTGCTGCTCGTCTACTTCCCGTTTTCGAAGCTTCTGCACGCACCCGGGGTCTTTTTCTCACCCACCCGCAATCTTGCCAACAACAACCGCGCCAAGCGCCACCTGAACCCGTGGAACCCGCCCATCGTCGGCCACACCTACGCCGAGTGGGAAGAGGAGTTCCATGACAAGTTGGTGGCCTCCGGCTTCGTCCTGGACAAGGAGTGAGCCATGGCGGAGAAATCACCTCAAGAACTGATTCAGATAGATCTCGATCCGCCGCGTAAGAACTGGATGGATCCGTCCGTCGATTTCGAGAATCGGCGGGGGACCTGGTCCTACCCGGGCGGCGCCAAGAGCATCGAATACATGGACTTCGCCAATCCTCGCGAGTGGTCGCCCACCGACGAGGATTGGAAACTGCCGGAGAACTGGCAGCAGATCATCCACGACGGGTTCAAGGAGCGGCTCTCCAAGTACCGCTCGTTGCAGGTCTTCATGGACACCTGCGTCCGCTGCGGCGCCTGCGCCGACAAGTGCCATTTCTTCATCGGCTCCGGCGATCCCAAGAACATGCCCGTACTGCGGT
>Ga0209344_10001414_pt1 | contig 31474 bp, 31 predicted proteins | sample Cruoilmetagenom6_FD_187293 | JGI IMG/M metagenome (GOLD analysis project Ga0209344, IMG submission 187293) | Oil polluted marine microbial communities from Coal Oil Point, Santa Barbara, California, USA - Santa Barbara Oil Seep Sample 6 (SPAdes)... | ecosystem: Environmental > Aquatic > Marine...
TGCGGATAGGCGCCGTGCCCACCGCGCCCGGTGATGTCGATATGAAACGTGTCCACCGCCGCCATGATCGGCCCCGGCGTGGTGGAAAACGTGCCCAAGGGCAGGCCCGGCATGGTGTGCAGCGCATAGACCTCGGCAATATCGTAGCGGTCCATGATACCTTCTTCGACCATCACACGCCCGCCGCCCGGCCCCTCTTCGGCTGGCTGAAAGATCAGCGCCACGCGTCCGCGAAAATTGCGCGTCTCGGCCAGATAGCGCGCCGCGCCCAACAACATCGTGGTGTGCCCGTCATGGCCGCAGGCATGCATCGCGCCTTGCGTCTGGCTGGCCCAATCCGCACCGGTCGCCTCGATGATCGGCAGCGCGTCCATATCGGCGCGCAGCCCGATGGTCGGCCCCGCGCGGCGCCCTTCGATGATCGCGACGACACCGCTGGTCGCAATCCCCGTCTCGATTTCGGTGATGCCAAAGGCTCGTAGCTGCTCCACGACAAATGCCGCCGTCTCGTGGCAGTCGAACCCCAGTTCGGGCCGCGTATGCAGATGCCGCCGCCAGACGGTCATTTCATCGGCGAAGCCTGCGATACGATTGATTACGGCCACGGGTGGACTCCCCCATCATTGCCCGGCAATTTGCACTCAACCCCAAACTGGACCCTTGCGCAATGCCTGATCCCTCTCTCATCACCGACCCGCGCGGCGGCATGCCGCGCCTGCTGGAAATCATGCGCCGCCTGCGCGATCCCGAAACCGGCTGTCCGTGGGATATCGAACAGGATTTCGGCACCATCGCCCCCTACACGATCGAAGAGGCCTACGAGGTCGCAGACGCGATCGAGCGCGCCGACTGGGATGAACTGCGCAGCGAACTGGGCGATCTGCTGTTACAGGTCGTCTTTCACGCACAGATCGCGCAGGACAAGGGCCTGTTCGACTTTGCCAGCGTCGCCGATGCCATCTCGGACAAGATGGTGGCGCGCCATCCGCATGTCTTCGGGGACGAGAGCCGTGACAAATCCGCCGAGCAGCAGACCCGCGACTGGGAGACAGTCAAGGCCGCCGAACGCGCCGCCCGCGCCGAAACCGGCACGCTGAGCGGAGTGGCCCTTGGCCTGCCGGCGCTCTTGCGGGCGGTCAAGCTGCAGAAACGCGCAGCGCGGGTCGGGTTCGACTGGCCGCAGACATCGCAGGTGCTGGACAAGATCGCCGAGGAAATGGCCGAACTGCAAGAGGCTGCCGCCAGCGGCGACGTGGGTCACACCGAGGAGGAATTCGGCGATCTACTCTTTGTCATGGCCAATCTCGCGCGGCACATGAAGATCGACCCCGAAGCGGCCCTGCGACGTGCCAACGCCAAATTCACCCGGCGATTCGAGCGGATCGAGGCGTTGCTGGCGGCACAGGGCAAAACACCGCAGGATAGCGATCTGGCCGAAATGGATGCGCTCTGGGACCAGAGCAAAGCGGAAGAAAAGCAACGCTGAGTACCGACGACCCGGATATCAGATCACCGGCATCTCGGGCCCCGAAAACCGGGTCAACCACTCTGGTCCTGCGGCGCGGATCACGATGTTTTCCTCATGCACCAGCAGTCGCCCCGGCGCGACTTCAATCCCCGGCTCCAGCGTGATCACCATGCCTGCGCGCAATTCGCTGTCATCCTTGGCCGACAGCGACAACCCTTCGGTCAGTTGCATGCCCAGACCATGCCCCAGCCGCCCGGCACCCTCGCCGCCGCCAGTGATCGCGGCCATCGCGGCGTAAACGTCGCTGGCCTGTGCGCCGACCTGCGCCGCATCCAGCCCTGCCGCCGTCGCCTCGATCAGACGCGCATGTGCGTCCCTTGCGGAGTTGCTGGGTAATCCGACTGCAAAATTTCGGTCGTAGTCACAGAAATACCCGTCCCAGACAGCGCCGGTGTCCAGCATCAATACATCACCGGGCGCCAGCGGCGTCTCTGCGGCGGGTGAAATCACGTCCGCATACCCATCCGGCCCCGCGCCGCCCGCAAGATACGGCACCCAGTCCGCGCCCTCGTCCAGCAGCAACCGCTGAAAATCGCGAAACACCCGGTCCAATGGCACGCCTGCGCGGGCGATTTCCGGCACCCGGTCAAAGGCGCGCCCGGCAATGCCGCAGGCCCTTGCGATCTTGGCAATCTCGGCTTCGGATTTTACCGCGCGCAGCGCAGCGACAATCCCGTGATCATCGACAAAATGCAGCCCGCTTGCCGCCTTGAGCAGTTCGAAATCGTCCAACGGCATCCGCAGATGCGATTCGCGCCCCGAGGGCAGCCCGATCGGACCGCCAACCTCGCGCAGCGCGTCCGCCAGCAGGCTGATACCGTCATCCCAAGGATCCGGCGCGGCCCAGGTGCGGATATCCTCCACCCAGGTCTGCCGCATCAGCGCCGCACCGATCGACGGGATCACCGCGACAGGCACGCCCGCGCGCGGCAGGATCAGAAACCACGGGCGGCTCGGGCTCTCCCAAAATCGGGTGAGGAAGCCGCTGAAATAGCGCAGATCGGCCTCGGTGGTCAGCAGGATCGCGCCCAACCCGGCGGCATCCATCCGCACCTGCGCCGCATCCAGTCTGGCGGCGAACTCGGCGCGGTCAAATCCGCGCGTCATGCGTCCGATTCTTCGCTGAGAATGCACAGCACCCGTGCATCCGGGCCCAAGTCCATCAGCGCGAGCGCTGCCAGCCCCGCCGCGCCCGACGGGGTGCTGGCCAGACCCTGCTGTGCCAGTTGCGGCAACACCGCTGCGGCCTGCGCATCGCTGATCAGCGCGAAAGCATCCGCATCACGCGCCAATCCGTGCAGCGCGATCAATGACGGTGCCTTGCAATCGAGCCGTCCCATGTTCGAAACCGGCCCCACTGTATCGACAGCATGGCCCGCCTTGATGCTGGCCTGCAATGCAGGGGCTGCGTCAGGCTCGACCACTATAATCCGCGGCGCGTCGCCCCAGACCTTGCGAAAATAGGCAGCTGCGGCCCCGGCCAAACCGCCGACCCCGGCCTGAAGCATGATATGCGTGGGCGGACCCGGCATCGCGTCCGTCGCTTCTGCCGCCAGCGCCAGATATCCCTCCATCAGGCGATGCGGGATGTCGAAGTAACCCGGCCAGGATGAATCCGACAACAGCGTCCAACCCTCTTGCTCTGCCGTGTGCATCGCCGCATCCATGCTTTGCTGGTAATCCGATCCGGCGCGCACCACTTCGGCCCCCTTGGCTTTCAGCCGGACGGCAAAGCTGTCGGGAACCGTATCCGCCAGGTAGATCACAGCGCGCGCGCCAAAGATCGCCGCCCCCGCCGCCACCGACAGGCCGTGATTGCCCGCGCTCGCGGTGATGTAAGTGCGCCCCGCAAGGGCCGTACGCAGGTCATCCGCCCCCATCTCAACCGCGGCATGGGCGATCACATAGGCCGCCCCCAGCGCCTTGAAACTGCCCAGCCCCATGCGCGCGCGCTCGTCCTTGACCCAGACTTCCGCGCCGAACCCGTCGACCCTGACCAAGGGTGTAGCGACCGCCACCGGGCATTTCGCCAAGAGTGCCCTTGGTGCATTTGCATCGATGCTGGGAGCCGGTGCGCCATGCAGCACGTCCACAGGCAGGCCTGTTCCCCGCCATGGGTTTTCAAGTATGTTCATGATCCCTCCGGTCAGTGGGCGCATAGGACCGGGCAATCCGGCCCCGGTCAAGCATTGCATGCACTGCGTCGCGATCGACCCTTCCCCTGCGCGCTCGGGTGGCCTAATGGATGGCGCGTCAACTGAGCACTTCATGTTGGGCGAAAAACCCATTATGGAAGCGCCGAAACCGTCTTTGGGGATTTATCGAGCCATGCAGGAACCGGACATCACACCCGATCTGATCGCAGCACACGGGCTGAAACCGGACGAGTACGAACGCATCCTGGAGATCATCGGCCGCGAGCCCACCTTTACCGAACTGGGCATCTTCTCGGCCATGTGGAACGAACATTGTTCCTACAAATCGTCCAAGAAATGGCTGCGCACCCTGCCGACAGAGGGGCCGCAAGTGATCTGCGGGCCCGGCGAGAACGCCGGCATCGTCGATATCGGCGACGGCCAATGCGTTGTGTTCAAAATGGAAAGCCACAACCACCCCTCCTACATCGAACCCTATCAAGGGGCGGCGACCGGTGTGGGTGGCATCCTGCGCGACGTGTTCACCATGGGCGCCCGTCCCGTTGCCGCGATGAATTCGCTCAGCTTCGGCGCGCCGGACCACCCCAGAACGCGCCAGCTGGTGCATGGCGTGGTCGCGGGTGTCGGCGGTTATGGCAACTGTTTCGGCGTGCCCACCGTGGGCGGAGAACTGCGCTTCGATCCGGCCTATAATGGCAACTGTCTGGTGAACGCATTCGCCGCAGGCTTGGCCGATACGGACAAGATTTTCTATTCCGCCGCCAGCGGCGTCGGCCGCCCGGTGGTCTATCTCGGCGCCAAGACAGGTCGCGACGGCGTCGGTGGTGCCACCATGGCCTCGGCCGAATTCGACGACACGATCGAGGAAAAACGCCCCACAGTGCAGGTCGGTGACCCGTTCACCGAAAAGCGCCTGATGGAGGCGACGCTGGAGCTGATGGCGACAGGTGCCGTGATCTCGATTCAGGATATGGGGGCCGCGGGCCTGACCTGTTCGGCCGTGGAAATGGGCGACAAGGGGCACCTTGGCGTCAAGCTGAACCTTGAGGCCGTGCCGCAACGCGAAGCGAACATGACCGCTTACGAAATGATGCTCTCGGAGAGCCAGGAACGCATGCTGATGGTGCTGGAGCCTTCGCTGGAAGCCGAGGCACGGGCCGTCTTCGAGAAATGGGACCTCGATTTCGCCATCGTCGGTGAAACCATCGCCGAGGACCGCTTCCTGATCCTGCACAATAACGAAGTGAAGGCCGATTTGCCGCTGGCAGCACTTTCCGGCACGGCCCCCGAATACGACCGCCCGTGGGTGGAAACGCCCGCGCCCGCACCGCTCGACCCCACGTCAGTGCCACAGGTCGATCCCATTGATGCGCTTCGGATGCTGATCGCATCGCCCAACTATTGCAGCCGCGAATGGGTATACCAGCAATATGATTCGATGGTCATGGCCGACACAGCGCGCGGGCCGGGCCTCGGGGCCGGGCTGATCCGGGTGCATGGCACCGATAAACTGTTGGCCTTCACCTCGGACGTGACGCCGCGCTATGTGCAGGCCAACCCCGAAATGGGCGGCAAACAGGCGGTGGCCGAAGCCTACCGCAACCTGACGGCACTGGGAGCCACGCCATTGGCAACCACCGACAACCTCAATTTCGGCAACCCCGAAAAGCCCGAGATCATGGGCCAGTTCGTCGGCGCCATCAAAGGCATCGGCGCAGCCGTCGCAGCCCTCGACATGCCCATCGTGTCAGGCAACGTATCGCTCTACAATGAAACCGACGGCACCGCGATCCTGCCGACGCCAACAATCGGCGCGGTCGGGCTGATCGCACATGCGGACGCGGCCATCACCGGCACTGCCCGCGAAGGCCATATGGCCCTGCTGATCGGCGAGCCCGGTGCGCATCTGGGGCAATCCGCCTTGCTGGCCGAAGTCTTCAGCCGCGCCGAGGGCGACGCACCGCAGGTCGATCTGGACGCCGAAAAGCGCAACGGTGAGTTCATCCGCGCCAATCACGACATGATCCGTGCCTGCACCGACCTGAGCGATGGCGGTCTGGCACTTGCGGCATTCGAGATGGCCGAGGCGGCAGGCGTCGGCCTGACGCTCGACACGGACGACACCGCCGCCCTCTTTGGCGAAGATCAGGCGCGGTATCTGGTGGCGTGCAATTTCGATCAGGCCGAGGCGCTGATGAGTGCCGCTGCCAGCGCGGGCGTGCCGATCTCCTGCGTCGGGCGCTTTACCGGCAGCAACGTGACCTTCGGCGCGGCCTCTGCCCCCTTGGCCGATCTCGCCACGATCTATCGCGAGAGCTTTGCCGAGCATTTCGCCTGACTTCGGACGATAGCCCCCGGCGGGGCCATCGCCTTGAGTATTAAAAAATGAAGCCCGGGACAGCGCTGATGGCTCCCGGGCTTCTTCTTTGTCCAAATACGTTTGTTCGGGGTAACAGACGCCGCAGGCGCCCGCCCCCTCGGGGGGCTCAGCGCCGCAGCGTTCCCGGCCTGGGTATTCTCAGGCGTTGGCTTCGCGGATCTTGTCGGCGGCGGCCTTGTCATAAGCCACGCCGTTGGTTTCCAGCAGCGTGTCCAGCTCGCCCGACAGGGTCATCTCGGTGATGATGTCGCAGCCGCCCACGAACTCGCCCTTGACGTAGAGCTGCGGAATGGTCGGCCAGTCGGAATAGTCCTTGATCCCTTGGCGCAGGCTCTCATCGGCGAGCACGTTCACGTCGGTAAACTCCACTCCCATGAAGTTGAGCACGCCCGCCGCACGCGAGGAAAACCCGCATTGCGGCATGGATTTGGTGCCCTTCATGAAGAGAACGACATCGTGCGCTTTCACGGTCTCTGCGATCTGGGTGTTTGCGTCTGTCATGTTATCTGCCTTCCTGGATTTCCGGGCGGATGCCGGACGTGATCAATCGGGGGCCCGCGTGGTCAATGCGAGCGCGTGCACCTCGCCGGCCGAGCCGTCCATCTTGCCTTTCAGCGCGGCATAGACGGCACGCTGCTGCTGCACACGGTTCTTGCCGCGAAAGCTTTCGTCGATCACTTCGGCGGAAAAATGCGCGCCGTCGTCACCCTGCACGGATATCTGTGCACTCGGGAACGCCTCGCGGATCATCTCTTCTATGTCGGTGGCGAGAATGGCCATGTATCAGCCCTCCTTTGCATCTCACCCCGATGTAGAACGCACAGACGCGCTCTGCAAGATGGGGATCACCCGGATTTCCCTGCCTTTCCCGCCAAGAGCCGCGCCCGGCCCCTGCGACGCATGGCAAACGCCGCTTGCACAGGCCCGGACCAGCGGCCATTGTCGCGCCATGATCCGCCCCGCGACACATCCCGGTGCCACGCCATGACCACCCTGCCCAAATGGGGGCTTGTCGCGACCATCAAGGCCGATGCCCGCGCCATCCTGAACTTTGCCGCCCACCACCTCGACCTCGGGGCCCACCGGCTGCACATCTTTCTCGATGCCGACTGCCCGCAGGCGCGTGCCGCGCTGGAGGCGCATCCGCGCTGCAATGTCATCCTCACGGACGAAGCCTATTGGGCCGCGCACCGCCGCGACCGTCCCGAGGCGCATCAGGCACGCCAGACGATGAACGCAACACGCGCCTATCGCCGCCGCCCCGGCGTCGACTGGCTGGCGCATATTGATGTCGATGAATTCCTCTGGCCCGAATGCCCCATCGCCGAACAACTGGCCGATCTGCCCGACACGGCGCGCACCGCGCGCATGCGCCCGATCGAGGCGTTGGCCCCCCTGCCCGGCGATGACCCCACGCAGACCTGGTTCAAGGGCTGCGCCGCGCGCCAGAGAGTCCGCAACCGCCAGACCGAAGAGATCTATCCGACATTTGGCGCCCATCTCAACGGCGGCTTTCTCAGCCACGTGACCGGCAAGATTTTCGTGCGCACCGGCACCAAGGGCATAAAGTTTCGTATTCACAATGCGTTTCTGGACGGCGCACAGATCCCGAACGATTTCGACCTGCCGCAGACCCGGCTCTGCCATTTCCACGCCCCCAGTTGGGAAGGCTGGCAGCGCGCCTATCGCTACCGGCTGGAGCGCGGATCCTACCGCGTCGGCCTGAAAGCCTCGGGCAGCAACGCGACGACGATGAACGCCCTCTTTTCCCTGATCGAGGCCGAAGGCGGCGAAGGCGCCCTGCGGGCCTTTTACGACGAGGTCTGCACCGCCTCGCCGGACCTGCGGGCGCGTCTGGCTGAACATGACCTGCTGCACCGCGTTTCGCTCGATCTGGACAGCAAACGCGCGCGACATTTCCCCGATTTCGGCTGACGTCAGGCCGCCCACAGGCAACTGTTGCCAATTTCGCGACAATTCGCGCAACTTCCGTGGGATTGGTCACGTTACAGCATGCCGCATTGCCCTGAGCCCGATTTAGCGCTATATCGCCGCCCAAGGGTCTTCTCATGTGGAAAACCACGGGGCTGATGTGGCTCTGGACCCAATCAGACGTACGGGCCAGATTGTGTCCGTAAACCACGGATATGCATGACCAAATTCTCTGAACTCAACCTCAATCCGAAGGTCTTGAAGGCCGTTGAAGAGGCGGGCTATGAAAGCCCCACACCCATCCAGGAAGGGGCGATTCCCCCTGCGCTCGAAGGCCGCGACGTTCTGGGCATTGCCCAGACCGGTACCGGCAAGACCGCCGGGTTCGTCCTGCCGATGATCACATTGCTGGCGCGCGGCCGGGCAAGAGCGCGTATGCCTCGCAGCCTTGTGCTGTGCCCCACGCGCGAACTGGCTGCACAGGTGGCCGAAAACTTCGACACCTACACCAAGCACCTGAAACTGACCAAGGCGCTGCTGATCGGCGGCGTGTCGTTCAAGGAACAGGACAAGCTGATCGACAAGGGCGTCGATGTTCTGATCGCGACACCCGGTCGCCTGCTCGACCATTTCGAGCGCGGCAAACTGTTGCTGACCGGCGTGCAGATCATGGTGGTGGACGAGGCCGACCGGATGCTCGACATGGGGTTCATCCCCGATATCGAACGCATCTTCTCGCTGACGCCCTTCACCCGCCAGACGCTGTTTTTCTCGGCCACCATGGCGCCCGAGATCGAGCGGATCACCAACACGTTCCTCTCCGCGCCCGCGCGGATCGAAGTGGCCCGTCAGGCCACCGCCTCGGAAACCATCGAACAGGTGGTCGTGATGTTCAAGGGCTCGCGCCGCGACCGCGAAGCCAGTGAAAAGCGCAAGCTGCTGCGCACGCTGATCGACAATGAAGGCGAGAAATGCACAAACGCGATCATCTTCTGCAACCGCAAGACAGATGTGGATATCGTCGCGAAATCCCTCAAGAAAAACGGCTATGACGCGGCCCCGATCCATGGCGATCTGGACCAAAGTCAGCGCACGCGCACCCTCGACGGGTTCCGCGAAGGCTCGCTGCGCTTTCTCGTGGCCTCTGATGTGGCCGCGCGCGGTCTCGACGTGCCTGCGGTCAGCCACGTGTTCAATTTCGACGTGCCGGGCCATCCCGAAGACTACGTGCACCGGATCGGCCGCACCGGGCGTGCGGGTCGCGAAGGCAAGGCGATGATGATCTGCAATCCGCGTGACGAGAAGAACCTCGCCGCGATCGAAACGCTGGTTCAAAAGCCTATCCCGCGCCTCGACAACCCGCTGGCGTCGGACACACCCGCGCCACAAGCGGACGCAGCAGAGGTAGCGGAAGAGCAACCGAGCAAGCCGCGCCGCACCCGCAGCCGTCGCAAACCCGATGACGCGCCACAAGCGGTGCAAGAGGCCCCTGCCAAGGCCGAGGCTCAGCTTGTCACCGCACCGGCACCCGAAGTGCAGGCGGCACCCGAAGCAAAACCTGCCCCCGAAGAGCAGCGCGCGCCCGAACCACGCGAAGAGACCAAGCCCAGATCGCGCGGCGGACGTGGTGGAAGGGGTCGTGACAATTCGGACAACGGCAACAAGGTCGTGGGCATGGGCGATCATATGCCCAGCTTCATCGCCCTTAGCTTTGAGGATCGCAGCGCAAGCTGAAGAATGCTGCACCCTGCCTGACCAAGTGAAATTTCCAAACGCCCGCAGCCTTTCAAGGTTGCGGGCGTTTTCTTTGATCAGTCGATATAGGCGTCGCCGCGCTGCCCCGCGCGCTCATGATGGATCGGCAGTGTGCGCCCATAAAGCTGCATCGTGCGTTCCGGCGCGCCGACCATGCCCGGTTCCTGCACATAGGAAAAGATCGCCACATAGCGCCGCCGCGCGCCCTCCAACGGCGCGACGCGGTGCAGTGAATAGCGCCCGCGAAACAGTTGCAGATCGCCCGGCTCCAGCTCCAGCACCTTGACCCGATCAGAGCTGCCCGCCAGCACGCGTGCGACTTCCTCGAAATTCTCGTCGCCCTCCCGAATACCGGGGGCATATTCGAATGCACCGCCGCTTTCGGCATTCTGGATCGCCAGCGTCACGGTGAAATTGTTGGTGTCGAAATGCCAGGGAAACCCGTTGCCCGCCTCGGCCATATTCACGATCACATCCGCCAACGGGTCGGCATAACGGAAAAACGCCTCTTCCTGCAGGCAGTCGCGGATGAAGTCATCGAAACCCGGGAAGTCATAGATCGACCGCAGCGGGGCGCCCTTGGCGAAATTATCCGCCGGGATGAACGCGTTCGAGCGGTCGTAAAATTGCCGGCGCGGATCATCCTCGGGCAGAGCGGGATCATCCTGCCTGAAATACGGGTTCGTGCGGCTGAAGGATCGGTGCCCCTTCTCCGCCACGGCATCGGCCTCTGCCGTCAGGGCGGCAATCCCGGCGGGCGTCAGAAACCGCTTGATCACCGCGCAGCCATCCTCGGCCAGATCGGCCCGCACCCTTTCCAGCACCGCGTCGCGCTCTGGCCCGTGCCGGTGGATGGGATAGAGGGACAGATTGATCATCTGGCTGGCGTCTTGGGTCATGGCGGCCTCCATATGGTGCAGCCCCATCAAACGAGACAGGCACAGCCCGCGTCCCGCCGTTTCACGACACATCGCCTGTCGATTTTTTGCCACGCCCTGCATTTTCCGGTCACGACGTCATTGATCGCCCCCGATTCGCCAATTACGCTCCCCCTTGCAGATACAACTGCACTTTCCAAACATGAGGGGAAAACCCATGACTTCAGATCGTTTCGACGATGCGCTGAGCTTTGCCGCGCGGCTGCATCGCAGCCAACGGCGCAAGGGCGCGAACATACCCTATATCTCTCACCTTCTGTCAGTCTGCGCGCTGGTGATCGAATATGGCGGCGACGAGGATCAGGCCATCGCCGGCCTGCTGCATGACGCGGTAGAGGATCAGGGCGGCATGGAAGCCGCACGCCAGATCGAGGCCCGCTACGGGCCGCGCGTCGCGCGGATCGTGCTGGAATGCTCGGACAATGATGGCCACGACAAGGCCCCGTGGCGCGAACGCAAAGAAGCGTATCTGGACGGGATCGCCGAGAAATCGGACGATGCGGTGCTGGTCACCGCCTGCGACAAGCTGCACAACGCGACGACGATCCTGCATGACCTGCAATCCGTCGGCACAGCGGTGTTCGACCGTTTCACCGGACGGCAGGACGGCACATTGTGGTATTACCGCGCCCTCGCGGAGACGCTGACGGTGCGCCGTCCCGGCCCGCTGGCAGAACGCCTGACCGAGACGGTCGCACAGATCGAACGCGCGGCCGCCTGATCAGGCTCAGATCATCCGGCTGATGATCACCGTCACCTCGGGCTTCTTGCCGATCTCGGCATTGGCCGAGTGGCGCGTGACGCGGCGCAGTTCCTCTTCCAGCTTTTCATCATTGGCGCGCACCTTGCTTCCGGCGCGCCCCAGGAACTGGCTCAGGTCCTCTTCCAGCACATCGACCAGCGGCGCACGGCTCTGGCCCACCTCGGCCAGACCCTTGATCTCGCACCAGGGATCGCCCAGCAGCTCGGCGTCGTCGTCGAGGATCACGTTGACGCTGACATGCCCGTTCAGCGCCATGCGGATCCGGTCGCGCACAACGCCGTCCAACGCACCAACCTTTACCGACCCGTCCAGATAGGTCCGCCCGGTCTCGACATACTCCACCACGGTGGGCGTCGCTGCGGTGAGGTCGATCATCGTGCCGTTCACGGCCAACACGCCCTTCATCGGCTTGGGTTTGCAGATTTTCACGTGCTCGCGCAGATGCCGGTGCTCACCATGCATCGGCACCACGATCTGCGGGCGGATGATTTCATGCATCGCCTCCAGATCAGGCCGGTTGGCATGGCCGGAAACATGATAGAGTCCACTGTCGTCATCCACCACATCAACCCCCATTTCCGAGAATTGGTTGATGATCCGAATGACGCCGCGCTCATTGCCGGGGATCGTCTTGGACGAGAAGAGGAAAAGATCGCCCTCCTTCATCTTGATCCCCTGGTATTTCCCGTTGGCCAGCTGCGCGCTGGCCGCGCGCCGCTCGCCCTGGCTGCCGGTCACGATCAGCATCAGGTTTTCACGCGGCACGTTCTTGGCATCCTCGGGGCTGACCGTGCTGGGAAAATCCTTGAGCACGCCGGTCTCGACCGCCGCCTCGACCATCCGCCGCATGGCACGCCCCATCAGGCAGACCGACCGCCCCGCCCGCTCACCGGCCTCGGCCAAGGTTTTCACACGCGCGACGTTGCTGGCGAATGTCGTGGCCGCAACCATGCCCTTGGCACTGGCCACCAGCTTCTCGATCTCGGGGCCGACAGTGGATTCCGAGCGCCCCTCGTGGCGGCTGAAGACGTTGGTGGAATCGCACATCAGCGCCAGCACGCCGTCCTTCGCGATATCTTCCCACATCGCGTGGTCAAACGGTTCGCCCACGCCCGGTGACGTGTCGATCTTGAAATCACCGGTATGGACCAGCCGCCCCTTGGGCGTGTCGATCACCAGACCCGAGCTTTCCGGAATGGAATGCGAAATCGGCACGAATCCCACCGTGAAGGGCCCCGCCGTGATCGTTTCGGGCCAGGCGGATGCGGTCCGCACGGCCTTTTCGGGGTGGCCATGTTCGGCCATCTTGCGCCGCGCGATATTGGCGGTAAAGGCGCGTGCATAGACAGGCGCGCCCAGACGATCATAGTAATGCGCAACGGCACCGACGTGATCCTCATGCGCATGGGTGACGAATACCGCCTCCAGATCGCCCTTGCGTGCCTCCAGCCAACTGATGTCGGGCAGGATCAGGTCCACGCCCGGGCTGCCATCCATGTCAGGGAAGGTCACCCCCAGATCCACGAGGATCAGCCGCTCCTTGCCGGGTTTTCCGTAGCCGTAAACATAGGCATTCATGCCAATTTCGCCCGCCCCGCCAAGGGGCAGGTAAATCACTCGGTTCTCGCTCATCCGGCCTCAACCTTTCAATTTGTTGTGCGCGTGGATCACGGTCAGACCGTGCATCGTCAGATCATCTTCGATCTCGTCAAAGAGGGTGTGCCCCTGCGCAAAGAGCGACGCAAGCCCGCCCGTACCAATAACCTTCATGGGGCGGGCATATTCGTCACGGATCTGGCCACAAATCCCCCGCACCAGGCCGACATAACCCCAGAACACCCCCGATTGCATGCATTCGACCGTGTTGGTGCCGATCACCTTGGCTGGCACGGACACATCGACATGCGGCAACGCGGCGGCGGCCATGTGCAGCGCCTCAAGGCTCAGGTTCACGCCCGGCGCGATCGCCCCGCCGACATAGGCACCGTCAGCCGCCACCACGTCAAAGGTGGTTGCCGTGCCGAAATCCACGACGATCAAATCGCCGCCATGCCGGTCATGGGCGCCTGCCGTGTTCACCAGACGGTCCGGTCCCACGATCGTGCCCGCGTCGACCCGAGGCTCGACCGGCAGCGCGCAATCGGGCTTGCCCACGACCATCGGGCGACAGCCAAAGAACCGGTCTGCAAAGACCCGCAGGTTGAACACCACGCGCGGCACCGTGGACGAGATGATCACCTCGTCAATCTCCACATCCAGCCCGTAATGTTTCACCAGCGTCGAATACCAGGTAAAATACGCATCCGCGGTGCGCGCATGATGAGTCGAGGTGCGCAACGTGCACAAGAACTTGGTGCCGTCCCAGATCGCAAAGACGGTGTTGGTATTCCCGCAGTCAATCGCCAGCAGCATGGCCTGTCTCCGTCTCGTCGAAAAACACCTCTGCGGCGGCGATGGCCTGCCGCCCAGTGCCGGTTGATAGAACAAGATTGCCGTCTTCGTCCACTGTCTCGAACCGGCCTGTGGTCTCGGTCCGGCCGGTGCGCGCGGTCATCATCTGCCCCAGACGTGCGGCCCGCCCCAGCCACGCGGTGCGGATCGGGGCAAATCCCTGCATCAGAAATTGCTCCTCGCGCCGCGCATAGGCTGCGGCCAGATAGGTCAGAAAGTCCTCCGGGCTGATCTCTGTCCCGGTTTCGCCGCGCAGCGAAACGGGGCGAAGCGCGCCCGCTTCCACCTGCTCCGGGGCATGGCTCAGGTTAACGCCAATGCCGATGGCCAGATGGCCCAGGGACCCGCCAGCGCCGGCACTCTCCAACAGGATGCCGGCCAATTTGCCGCCATGCAGCAGCACATCGTTCGGCCATTTGAGCGCAAAACTCTCGGGCCGCCCTGTCACCGCCACCAAGGCATCATCCAGCGCCAGTGCCGCTACGAAGGAGCGCAAGGCCGCCTGCCCCGGCGCTTCGTTCGGGTGCAACACCAGCGTCGCAGCAAGGTTACCTTGCGGGTCAGTCCATGGCCGGCCGCGCCGCCCGCGTCCGGCCGTCTGTCGATGCGCCATGATCCATGTCGGCGCTGTCAGCGTCGCGGCACGACGCGCCGCCTCGGCATTGGTGCTGTCCACCTCCGCCATGACGTCGCGCGCATATCCGATCGGCCAGACAGGGTCTTTCATCTTTCCAAAAATACCTTTGCCGAAGGCACCCGCCTGCAAGGCGGGCAAAAAATGAAAGCGACGCGCCGTGGCGCGTCACCCTCCTGACACAACCCGTGCAGCAGCAAACCGATCAGTTGACCAGTGTCGCCGCGGCCGCCTGCGCCATGCCCTCGATGCCAAAGAGGTTGATCACCCCGATCACCATCACCGCCGCCGAGGCCATCAGGATCCCCCACAACACCGGCGAGCGCGGCGCATCCAGGGTCTCGCCCTCGGCGCCAAAATACATCAGGTAGACGATCCGCAAATAGTAATAGGCACCGATCACCGAGGCGATCACGCCAGCCACGGCCAACCATGCGAGGCCCCCGTCATAGGCTGCACGAAGCACGTAGAGCTTGCCGAAGAACCCCAGGAAGGGCGGTACACCGGCCAGGCTGAACATCAGGATCAGCATGGCGAGCGCACGCGTCGGGTGGCTGTTTGCATAGTTGTTGAGGCTGGAAATCTCGGTCACCGGCTGGCCATCGCGATGCATGGTCAGGATGAAGGTAAATGCCCCGATATCCATCGCCACGTAGATCGCCATGTAGATCAGCATCGCCTGCACGCCGAAGCTGCCGCCGCTGGCCAACCCCATCAGGGCAAAGCCCATATGGCCGATCGTGGAATAGGCCATCATCCGCTTGATGTCGCGCTGGCCGATCGCGGCGATACTGCCCAGGAACATCGACAGCACGCTGAGCACCGCCAGGATCTGCTGCCAGTCGCCGACAACGCCACCGAAGGCATCATGCAAGGTCCGCGCCAGCAGCGCCATCGCCGCCACTTTCGGTGCGGTGGCAAAATAAGCCGTGACTGGCGTCGGAGAGCCTTCATAGACATCCGGCGTCCACATGTGGAACGGCACCGCCGAAACCTTGAACGCCAGGCCAATCATCACCATGACCATGCCCAGCAGCAGCCCGACGGGCGCCTGCCCCTCGGCCGACGCAATGATGCCCGCGAAATTCGTCGTTCCGGCATAGCCATAGGTCAGCGACGCGCCATAGAGCAGGATGCCCGACGCCAGCGCGCCCAGCACGAAATACTTCAACCCGGCTTCGGTCGACTTCACGCTCTCGCGCCGCATCGAAGCAAGGATATAGAGCGACAGGGATTGCAGCTCCAACCCCATGTAGAGCGTCATCAGGTCGTTCGCGCTGACCATCGTCATCATGCCGACAGTGCCGAGCGCGATCAGGATCGGATACTCGAAGCGCAATGTGCCCATCCGGGTCATGTATTCCTGGCTCATCAGCAGGATCGCCGCCCCGGCGAGCAGCACCATGATCTTGGCAAAGCGCGAGAAATCATCCTCGACGAACATGCCGCCGAAGGCGAGGTTCTGACCGTCGCCGGTGGCGCCGATCCAGAAGGCCATCGCGACAAACAGCGCGGCGGTCAGCCAGACCAGCATGCCGGCCATCTTGTCCTTGCCGGTATAGACCGCGCCCAGCAGAGCCAGCATCGCATAGACCGCGATGACGATCTCGGGCAGGATTATGTTCAGATCAGACTGGATCATCTTCGATGCCCCTTAATGCGATGTCGCTGCGGTCTGGCTGACAGCATTGGTTTGCGCGTCCGCCAGAGCAGTTTCGTAGTTGGATATCAGTGCCTCGACCGAGGGGCTGATGATGTCCGTCACCAGGCTGGGATAAACCCCCAGCAGCAAGGTCATGGCCACCAGCGGCGCAAAGATCGCGCGTTCCCGCTTGGTCATATCAGTGATGCTGCGCAGGCTCTCCTTGATCAGGTCGCCCATCACCACCCGGCGATAGAGCCAGAGCGCATAAGCCGCGCTGAGGATCACACCCGTCGCCGCCACGAAGGCGACCCAGGTGTTGACCTGAAACACGCCGAACAGCGTCAGGAATTCGCCAACGAACCCGCTGGTCCCCGGCAGGCCGACATTGGCCATGGTGAAGAACATGAAGATCAGCGCGTAGGCCGGCATCCGGTTCACCAGGCCACCATAGGCGTCGATCTCGCGGGTATGCATACGGTCGTAGATCACACCGACAATCAGAAACAGCGCGCCCGAGATGAAGCCGTGGCTGATCATCTGGAAAATCGCCCCGTCGATCCCCTGCTGGTTGGCTGCGAAAATGCCCATCGTGACATAGCCCATATGGGCCACGGAACTGTAGGCGATCAGCTTTTTCATGTCCTCTTGGGCCAGAGCCACCAGCGACGTGTAGACGATCGCGATCGCTGACATCCACAGGACCAGCGGCGTCAGCACCTCTGCCCCCACCGGGAACATCGGCAGGCTGAAGCGCAAGAAGCCGTAGCCGCCCATCTTGAGCATGATAGCAGCCAGCACGACCGAGCCAGCGGTCGGCGCCTGCACGTGCGCATCCGGCAGCCAGGTATGAACCGGCCACATCGGCATCTTGACCGCAAAGCTGGCAAAGAACGCGAGGAACAACAGCGTCTGCGCGCCACCCACGATGTAAACGCCCAGCAGGCTGAAGCCGTCGGAGGCGAATTCATGTGTCATCAGCGTCGGGATGTCCGTGGTGCCCGCATCCGTGAACATCGCCACCATCGCCACCAGCATCAGCACCGAGCCGAGGAAGGTGTAGAGGAAGAACTTGAAGCTGGCATAGATACGTTGCTTGCCGCCCCAGATCCCGATGATCAGGAACATCGGGATCAGCCCCGCCTCGAAGAAGACGTAGAACAGAACCAGATCCAGAGCCATAAACACGCCGAGCATCAGCGTCTCGAGGATCAGGAACGCGATCATGTATTCCTTGACCCGCACGGTGACGTTCCACGACGCGGCAATGGTCAGCGGCATGATGAAGGTGGTCAGCAATACAAAGAGGACGCTGATCCCATCAACACCCATCTTGTATTTCAGGCCCAGCAGCCATTGGCGCTCTTCCACGAACTGAAAGCCGGTGTTGCTCGGGTCGAAATCGAACAGGATGAACAGCGACACGAGGAAAGTGACCGTCGTGGCCACCAGCGCCACCCACTTGGCGTTGCGCTGCGCTGCCTCGTCTTCTCCGCGTAGGAAAATCGCGAGGATCCCAGCCGCGATCAACGGCAGAAACGTAACGATCGACAGGACGTTATCCATTAGTGTGTCCCCCCGCCTATCGTGACCCATGTGACAAGGACCGCGACCCCGATCACCATGGCGAATGCATAGGTAAAGATATAGCCAGACTGCGCACGCCCTGCGAGCCGAGTGAAGAAGGGCACGATGCCCAAGGCCACGCCGTTGATCGTCCCGTCAATCACGCTGCCATCCCCGCGTTTCCACAGAAAGGCGCCAAGCCGCTTGGCCGGGTTGACGATGAGTGCATCGTAAATTTCATCGAAGTACCATTTATTGAGCAGGAAGAGATAGAGCGGCCGCTGACTTTCGGCAGCCTTGCGCGGCATGCTGGGATCCCAGACATAGAACCACAGCGCCGTGACCAAGCCGATCAGCATGGCGATGAACGGGCTGACCTTGACCCACGTGGGGGCATGGTGTGCATCCTCCATCACGTGGTTGTCCGCCCCCATGTAAATCGCACCCTTGGGTGCCTCGCCCGAATGCACGGCAGCAGCGGCATGTTCTTCGCCCGCTTCTGCGGCAACTTCGGCGTCGCCTTCGCTCGCCTCGGCATGATGCTCGGGGATACCGAAGAACTTGTTCACCTGCGCATGATCGCCAAAGAAACTGCCATACCAGACCATCCCGGCAAAGACCGACCCCAGCGCCAGAACGCCCAGCGGGACCAGCATGACCATCGGGCTTTCATGCGCGTTCTCGTGGGTGTGCTTGTCGCCGCGCGGCGTGCCAAAGAACGTCAGCAGCATCAGCCGCCAGCTGTAGAAGCTGGTAAACAGCGCCGCGATCACCAGCATCCAGAAGGCATAGCCGCCATTGGTGCCGGCCCATGCGCTCTCGATCACCGCGTCCTTGCTGAGGAAACCGGCAAAGCCGATATGTGTCAGCGGAATGCCGACGCCGGTAATGGCCAGCGTGCCGATCATCATCGCCCAGAACGTATAGGGCAGCTTGTGACGCAGCCCGCCATAGTTACGCATGTCCTGCTCGTGATGCATCCCGTGGATGACGGAGCCGGCCCCAAGGAACAGCATCGCCTTGAAGAACGCGTGCGTGAACAGGTGGAACATCGCCACCGAATACATGCCGACGCCTGCGGCCACGAACATGTAGCCCAACTGGCTCATGGTCGAATAGGCGATGACCCGTTTGATATCGTTCTGAACCAAACCGATGGTCGCTGCCACGAAAGCCGTTGTTGCGCCAAGGAAGGTCACGAACATCATCGCCTCGGGCGCGTATTCCATCAGCGGCGACATGCGGCAGACCAGGAACACGCCCGCCGTCACCATGGTTGCCGCGTGGATCAGTGCCGACACAGGTGTCGGGCCTTCCATCGCGTCCGGCAACCATGTGTGCAGGAAAAGCTGCGCCGATTTGCCCATCGCGCCGACGAACAGCAGGAAGGCAATCAGGTTCGCCGCGTTCCAATCGGCCCAGAGGAAGGTGATATTCGTCTGCGCCAGTCCCGGCGCGGCGGCAAACACGTCATCAAACTTGATGCTGTCGGTCAGGTAGAACAGCCCGAAGATACCAAGCGCAAAGCCGAAATCGCCGACCCGGTTGACCACGAAGGCCTTGATCGCGGCGGCATTGGCCGACGGCTTGCGATAGTAGAACCCGATCAGCAGGTAGGACGCCAGCCCGACCCCTTCCCAGCCAAAGAACATCTGCGCCAGGTTGTCGGCGGTCACCAGCATCAGCATCGCGAAGGTGAAAAGCGACAGATAGGCAAAGAAACGCGGGCGGTAGCTCTCGTTTTCGCCGAAATTGGCATCATGGGCCATGTAGCCCATCGAATAGAGATGCACGAGCGCCGACACGGTCGTGACCACGATCAGCATGATCGCTGTCAGCCGGTCCAGGCGGATCGCCCAGGCGGTGTCCAAGTGGCCCGACTGCACCCAGTCGAGGATGTGGATGTATTGCGTGGTGCCGTCATGGCCCAGGAAAATGACCCAGCTCAGCACGCAGGCCAGAAACAGCAGACCCGTTGTGATCCACTGCGCGGCCGCATCGCCGATCACCCGCCAGCCGAAGCCTGCGATGATGGCCCCGATCAGGGGCGCGAAAAGGATGATCTTTTCCATGAGCTCAGCCCTTCATCACGTTGACGTCTTCGACCGCGATCGTGCCACGGTTACGGAAGAAACACACAAGGATCGCAAGGCCGATAGCGGCCTCCGCGGCGGCGACAGTCAGGATGAACAGGGTAAAGACTTGCCCCACCAGATCGCCCGCATAGCTGGAGAAGGCGACCAGGTTGATGTTGACTGCCAGCAGCATCAGCTCGATCGACATCAGCAGAATGATCACGTTCTTGCGGTTCAGGAAAAGCCCGAAAATGCCGATGACGAAAAGTGCCGCCGCCACAGCCAGGTAATGTTCAAGTCCGATCATTTCTGTCCCTCCGGGTCATTGCCCGTCTTGTCTGTCTTGTCTCGGTGCCGGGTTTGATCCGGCACCTCTTCAATCTTTGTCCGGCGTGTGGGCCGGGTCGTTCTGTCCCACGCGCCTCCCCGGAAAGGTCCGGGGCGGGTGTTACGCTATAGCCCCTGCCCCGGTTTCACGTCGCGCAGCTCCATCGCCTTGGCCGGGTCGCGCCACATCTGGTGCAGCACGTTCTGGCGTTTGACATCCTCGCGATGGCGCAGCGTCAGCACGATGGCCCCGATCATCGCCACCAGCAGGATCAGGCCCGCCAGCTGGAACAGCAGGAAGTACTGGTCATAGAGCACAAGGCCAAGGGCTTCGGTGTTATGCGTGCCGGCTGTGGGCACGGCCTGCCGCGCTGCCTCGGCGGTTTCGGCCACTTCCCATGCGCCCAGAGCAATGCCCAGCTGCATCAGCAGGACCAGCCCGATGAGCAGCGCCAGAGGCATGTATCTTGCCATTTCCGCCTTCAACTCGGCGAAATCAACATCCAGCATCATCACTACGAAGAGGAACAGCACCGCCACCGCGCCGACATAGACGATCACCAGCAGCATCGCGACGAATTCGGCCCCCAGCAGCACGAACAGGCCCGCTGCACTGATGAATGACAGGATCAGCCACAGCACGGAATGCACCGGGTGGCGGCTGATCACGGTGAAAAGTCCGCCGATCACGACCGAAATCGCGAAAAGATAAAAGGCCAGTGCCATGACGGTCATGTGTCTCTTCCTTCTTCTTCCTGCGTATCGAGCACCTGTTGCGCCAGTTCCAGCGCCCGGGTCATCGCAGGTAACCCGGCAAACATCGACATTTGGCCGATCGTCTCGACGATGTTCTGCTTGGTGGCTCCGGCCTCCAGCGCATGCCGCACTGCCTGACGAAAGGCAACATCGCTTTGTGCGCCCTGCATGGTCAGCCCGGCCACCATCAGCAACATACGTGTGCGCGCGTCCAGCCCACCTTCGTTCAGCGTGTTGCCGAACATCATTTCCATCATGTCCTTGGGCATGGTGCCCATCATTTTTTCAAAACCCTTGGGCGTGAACGCCTCCATCGCGGGAAACGACTTCGCCATTTCCTGCGCCTGGCGCAACATCTGCTCAAAAGGGTTGGTTGAAACGGTCATGCGTTCACCTCTTACCGATACGGTGCGTCGAGTTCGAGGTTGCGGGCAATCTCGGCTTCCCAGCGGTCGCCGTTGGCTAGCAGTTTGTCCTTGTCGTAAAACAGTTCTTCGCGGGTCTCGGTGGCGAATTCGAAATTCGGCCCCTCGACGATTGCATCCACCGGGCACGCCTCCTGGCAGAAGCCGCAATAGATGCATTTGGTCATGTCGATATCATAGCGCGTGGTGCGGCGGCTGCCGTCGTCGCGGGGTTCCGCGTCGATGGTGATCGCCTGCGCCGGGCAGATCGCCTCGCAGAGTTTGCAGGCAATGCAGCGCTCTTCCCCGTTGGGATAGCGGCGCAGCGCGTGCTCGCCGCGAAACCGCGGGCTCAGCGGGCCTTTCTCATGCGGATAGTTCAGCGTCGCCTTGGGGCCAAAGAAATATTTGAACCCCACCTTGAAGCCCAGAATCCAATCGCCCAGCAGGAAATACCAGGCCGCGCGTCCGTAATCTACATTCGCCATCCGCTCAGTTCCTCACGTCTGATTCAAGGTGGGTCTTACCGGCATTTTCATGCCCGTTCCAGCGGGTCTCGTAGTCGCTTTGCAACGCGAAGTCCGGCAGGTGCGACTCCTCGGTCTTTTCAATCTCGTAATACAGATAGGTCCGCCCCGGACCGATCTTGTTCTTCAGCTTCAGCCGCACGCCGGTCAGCGCCGGATCCTGAAACTCGACCTGGCCGAAACCATCCTCGGGCTCTACCGGGACAGCGCGGCAATCGATCACGTTACAGTTGCAGGCCCGCTTCCAGAAGGTCCAGACCAGCTCGGGGTTGAACTGGTACATGCCATGCCCGTACCAGCCGTTCAGGCCATTGGCACTGACCAGCCGCCCGCCGGGCTTGAGCATCCGGAACAATCCCTCCAGCGCCATCGGCACGTTGAACACATGCTCGACCGTGCCACCGTCGAATATCAGGTCAAACTTGTTTTCCAGCTTCTTGGCGGGCCGCTTGTTCAGATCGTGCAGAACATCGGCGCCCTCGTAATTCGAGAAGTCCATCGTTTCCATCTGGCCAAAGCCCAGCTTGGCCATCAGCGTCTCGGCAAAGCCGTCATCCTGCAGGAAATCGAACCGTTTGCCTTCGATCCCGTAGCGCTGCAGCGTCTTCTCGTATAGCTGGCGGTGCTTGGTCTGAATGCCGAAACTCTGCCGGCCAAGCATCAGCGTCCGGCCCTCGGGCCGGAAGCGGGTGCTCAGTTCAACGAGCCGATCAAACAGAACATAGTCGATCCCCAAAGGATCAGCCCCCCATTGTATAGCGCGCCCAGAACGCGCCCAATACTTCGAATTTTGCCAGGAATGCGATGATCACGACCCAGCCCAGCGACAGCGGCAGGAACACTTTCCAGCCAATGCGCATCAACTGGTCGTAGCGGTAGCGCGGCGTGATCGCCTTGACCATCGCGAAGAGGAAGAAGAAGAACGCCATCTTGCCGACCATCCACAGCGCGCCGTCAGGCAGGCCCGGAATGGGCGACAGCCAGCCGCCGAAGAACAGCAGCGTCGTCAGCGCACACATCAGGAAGATCGCGACATACTCGCCCGCCATGAACAGCAGGAACGGCGTCGCCGAATATTCCACCTGGTAGCCAGCCACCAGTTCGGATTCCGCTTCCGGCAGGTCAAAGGGCGGACGGTTGGTTTCGGCCAGCGCCGAGATGAAGAACAGCACGACCATCGGCAAATGCGGCAACCAGTACCAGCCGAAGAAGCCGTAATTGGTGTCCTGCGCCATCACGATTTCCCCGAAATTCAACGACCCGGTGGAAATGATGACGCCAATGATGATCAGACCGATGCTGACCTCGTAGGAAATCATCTGCGCGGCGGACCGCAAACTACCCAAGAACGGGTATTTCGAGTTCGACGCCCAGCCGCCCATGATCACGCCGTAAACCTCCAGGCTGGAGACGGCAAAGACATAGAGGATCGCGACATTGAGATCGCTGATCACCCAGCCATCGGCAAAGGGGATCACCGCCCAGGCGATCACCGCCAGCACGAAACTGATCAGCGGGGCCAGCATGAACACGGCCTTGTCGGCGCCTGCGGGCACCACCACTTCCTTGACCACGTATTTCAGCGCATCGGCCACCGATTGCAGGATGCCGAAGGTGCCCACCACGTTGGGGCCACGCCGCATCTGGACCGCGGCCCAGATTTTCCGGTCTCCATAGACCAGGAACAGCAGCGAGATCATGACAAACCCGAGAACCGCGAGGCATTGCGCCGCAATGATCACCAGAGTGCCAAAAGGTGTTGCAAAGAATTCAGCCATCAGGTCCTCACACCATCGGTATTCCGTTTTCCGCACAGTCGGCGGCGACGACTTCGGCGTCGATTGTCTTCAGCCCGCGCGGAAGCGCCGGTGAGATCGTATAAACCGCATCACCGCGCCAGATGCCACCCTCTTCCACTATATTCGTGCGCAAATGCCGGGCAAAACCGTATCCTCGGATAAGCGCATACTGCGCCGCGGCGCAGGCAGCGTAGCGGTCGACATCGCTGGTTGCCCGCGCGCCCGCCATCACGACGTGGAAATTCACCAGGTCACCATCCAGCAGCTGTGTCTCGACGCCGCGATAATCGGGCGCGAAACGGTTGGCCTCCGGCCCCGCAGGCTCGCATCCCGCGACACCACCGGTGGCGATGAGCGCGCAAACGCTCAGGGATATGGGCGCGCGGTGCAGCATCACTCTGCGGCCACCGGCTCGGCGCGGCGCGCCTTGGCGCCGGCGCTCAGCTCGGCCATCAGGGTGCTGGCGCGGGCAATCGGGTTGGTCAGATAGAAATCTCCGATCGCAAGCCGGAAATCGGCTTTGCCCGGCTTGGTCACCTTCAGCGGCTGCCACTCGTTCTCCGGCACCATATCGACCTGCGCCAAGTGCGGAGCGGCCTCGACCAGCGCACGGCGCAACTGCGGCAGGCTGTCATAAGGCAGTGCCGCGCCCAACTCGCCCGAAAGGGCCCGCAGGATCGCCCAGTTTTCCTTGGCCTCGCCAGGGGCAAAGCTGGCGCGCAGCGCCAGTTGCGGACGCCCTTCGGTGTTCACGAACAGCCCCTGTTCCTCGGTATAGGCGGCACCGGGCAGAATCACATCGGCACGGTGCGCGCCACGGTCGCCGTGGCTGCCCTGGTAGATCACGAATGGGCCAGCCTTGACGTCGATCTCGTCGGCCCCGAGGTTATAGACCACCTCGGCCCCGTCCAGCGCGGCCTCCATGCCACCCGTCGTGGTGCATCCCGCATCCATCGCGCCCACGCGCCCGGCGGCGGTGTGCAGCACCAGCAGTTTCGCGCCCGCTCCTTCGGTATAGGCCATGACCTGGCTCAGCACGGCCTCGCCATCGGCCTCTTGCAGCGCGCCCTGCCCGACGATCACGATCGTGTCGTCCTTGGCTTCGACCTTGCCGACCAGATCGGTCAGCGCATCGCGGCCTGCGCCGAAATGATGGTAATCAAACGTCAGATCGACCTTCGGACCGATCACGCCCACACGGGCGCCCGCAAGCCACGCCTTGCGAATGCGCGCGTTCAGCACAGGCGCCTCGACACGCGGATCGGCTCCGACAATCAGGATCGTCTTGGCGGTATCGATTTCCTCGATGGTCGCCGTCCCGACATAGGCCGAGCGATTGCCCTCGGGCAGCTTTGCCCCGTCGGTGCGGCATTCGACATGACCACCCAGACCTTCGATCAGGTTTTTCAGCGCAAACGCAGCCTCGACCGGGACCAGATCGCCAACCAGACCTGCGACCTTCTTGCCCTTCATCGCGGTGGCGGCAGCCGCCAGAGCCTCAGGCCAGGTGGCCGGGCGCAGCTTGCCGTTTTCGCGCACATAAGGCTGGTCCAGCCGCTGGCGGCGCAGCCCGTCCCAGACAAACCGCGTCTTGTCGGAAATCCACTCTTCGTTCACGCCGTCATGGTTGCGCGGCAAAAAGCGCATGACTTCGCGCCCCTTGGTATCAACCCGAATGTTGCTACCCAGCGCATCCATCACGTCAATGCTCTCGGTCTTGGTCAGCTCCCAGGGGCGTGCGGTAAAGGCGTAAGGCTTGCTGACCAGCGCGCCCACCGGACACAGGTCGATGATGTTGCCCTGCATGTTGCTGTCCAGCGTCCCGCCCAGATAGGTCGTGATCTCGGCATCCTCGCCGCGGCCTGTCTGGCCCATCATCTGGATACCGGCCACCTCGGTGGTGAAGCGCACACAGCGGGTGCAGGAAATGCAGCGGGTCATGTGGGTTTCAACCAACGGCCCCAGATCAAGGTCGATGCTGGCGCGTTTGGGCTCGCGATAGCGGCTGAAATCGACGCCGTAGGCCATCGCCTGATCCTGAAGATCGCATTCGCCGCCCTGATCGCAGATCGGGCAATCCAGCGGGTGGTTGATCAGCAGGAATTCCATCACGCCCTCGCGGGCCTTCTTGACCATCGGGCTGTTGGTTTTCACGACCGGCGGCTGGCCTTCGGGGCCGGGACGCAGATCCTTGACCTGCATCGCACAGGACGCGGTCGGTTTCGGCGGGCCGCCGACAACCTCCACAAGACACATCCGGCAGTTACCCGCGATCGAGAGCCGCTCATGATAGCAGAAACGCGGAATTTCCACGCCTGCTTCTTCACAGGCCTGGATCAGGGTCATTGCCCCGTCCACCTCTACCTCGGTTCCGTCGATGATGATCTTGCGAAGGTCAGTCATTTTCGTTCACTTTGCTTTGAGAAAGGCGCCGATCTGCGTCTGCGCGGCAATTTCGGTACGGCCCAGTTTGCACAGGCTGGCATGGTCCAGGTTGCTGGCGCCCTTCGAATGGAAGTAGGCGTTGCGCAATTTGCGCATCTCGGCCTTGTTGTCAGAATCGCTCACATAGGCGTCGATTTCAGAGTCGGTATAGCCGCGCTCGGCGGCCATCTTCTTGAGCCCGTTAAGATAGGACCGTGCGGTCCAGAGCCGGCCCGAGATTTCGTCACAGGACCGCCGGATCTTGTCGGCAACCGCAATCGCCAGCAGACCCGCGTTAATGTCCTGCTCTTCGCGCAGCTCTGCCCGGGCGTCCTGAGCGGCAAACGCAAACAGGGTGAAGCTGAGAATGGCAGTGGTTATCATCCGCATGTTGATACTCCTCTTGGTGCATGCCGAGAGACCCGCAAACAATGCAGATCCTTCAGCGATGCAGATGGAGTCCGGCCTATGTGTTATGCAATAACACGGGCGAAAATCTGCTGATTTCTGCGACAAACCTACCATTCCACGCAACTTCCACGCATCGTCAAGGCATCGCCCTCGGTCGTGACCGTCGCGGCATCGGGATCAGACCCCGGCTGCCACTCGATCGAGGAATCGCCAAACGCCTTGATGCAGTAACGGATCGCCTCGTGACGCCCGGCCTTGCGCGCGCCTTCGATCCCCTGCCCCACACGGCGGACCGAGACGACGAAATCCTCGCGCCGGTCGCCGTCCTTCTTGGCTTTGGCGGGATAGAATTTACCGTCGAACATTTCGCGATCGCCCGGCTTGGCGCAGGCTCCGAGCACCAGCACAGCGGCCAGCACCCCGATCATGATCCGCTTTCCTGTCATGCCGCACCTCCAAAAACCGCCAAAATCGCCGAAATCGCCAGCAAGAGACACATCAGCCAGCCCAGCACATAGGCAAAGGAGCGCGCGCCCATGTCCGCCTTGCCGCCGCGCAGGTGGATGATCAACATCACCACCCGCGAGATGAAAAAGACCGAGGCATAGAGGTTCACCCAGAACGGTGCAGCCCCCGCCAGGATCGCCGCCAGCGTAACCAGAGCAAAAGTGCCCACGGTTTCGGCAGCATTGCTGTAAGCGCGGTGCAAGCGATAGGTGGCATCAGCATAGTCCTGCGGCGGTGTCGCGCCCGGCGCCAGCCCGGCCGCCGTCTTGCGCATCGCCGACAAGGGGCTGAGCGCAAGGGTTATTACACCCATGAGCGCCATCGCGACGATCGCGTGTCCGTATGCTGCAAATTCATTCATGTCTCGCGCCCCTTATCCACCGGTCCGGCACAGGAAATCATGGCCCATGTGGCCGTCCGTCTGCCCCAGGGCCACGAAGATCGCCAGAGGTTTCATTCCGCTGCCACCGCGCTGACACGACCGGTGCGCTTGTGCTTGATCCGGTCCTCGATCTCGTCGCGGAAATTGCGGATCAGGCCCTGGATCGGCCAGGCGGCCGCATCGCCAAGGGCGCAGATCGTGTGGCCTTCGACCTGTTTGGTGACATCCAGCAGCATGTCGATTTCCTCGACCTCCGCATCGCCCCTCACCAGACGTTCCATCACACGCATCATCCAGCCTGTGCCCTCGCGGCAGGGTGTGCACTGGCCACAGCTTTCGTGCTTGTAGAACTTCGACAGCCGCCAGATCGCCTTGATGATGTCGGTATCCTTATCCATCACGATCACCGCCGCCGTGCCCAGACCAGACCGCTGGTCACGCAGGTAATCGAAATCCATGATCGCATCGCGCATGTTCTCGCCGCGAATGCAGGGCACCGAAGAGCCGCCGGGAATGACCGCCTTGAGGTTGTCCCAGCCGCCTCTGATGCCGCCGCAATGTTTCTCGATCAACTCTTCGAAGCTGATGCTCATCGCCTCTTCGACGACGCAGGGGTTGTTCACATGGCCCGAAATCGCAAACAGCTTGGTCCCGCTGTTGTTGGCGCGGCCAAATCCGGCAAACCATTCCGGTCCGCGCCGCAGGATCGTCGGGACCACCGCGATGGATTCCACGTTATTGACCGTGGTCGGGCAACCATAAAGCCCCGCTCCCGCCGGGAAGGGTGGCTTCATCCGCGGCATGCCCTTCTTGCCTTCGAGGCTCTCCAGAAGCGCGGTTTCCTCGCCGCAGATATAGGCCCCGGCCCCGTGGCTCAGGTAGAGGTCGAAATCGAACCCGGCCCCGCAGGCATTCTTGCCGATCAGCCCGGCCTCGTAGGCTTCGTCGATCGCGTGCTGCAGCGCCTCGCGCTCGCGGATATATTCGCCGCGAATGTAGATATAGCAGGCATGGGCCTGCATCGCGAAACTGGCAATCAGGCAGCCTTCGACCAGCGTATGCGGATCGTGGCGCATGATCTCGCGATCCTTGCAGGTGCCCGGCTCGGATTCGTCGGCATTGACCACCAGGTAGCTCGGGCGTCCGTCGCTTTCCTTGGGCATGAAGGACCATTTCAGCCCGGTGGGGAAACCCGCACCGCCGCGCCCGCGCAGGCCGCTGGCCTTCATCTGGTCAATGATCCAGCCACGCCCGTTCTGCAAAATCTTCGCGGTTCCATCCCAATGGCCGCGCATCTGCGCACCCTTGAGGGTCCGGTCATGCATGCCGTAAAGGTTGGTAAAGATACGGTCCTGATCTTTCAGCATTCCGCCACTACCCCTGATTGTCCTGGCGCGAACGCCAAATATTGAAAACCATCCAAAGTGCCCAGATGAAACCGCCAAGCGCGGCCATGTCGGCCAGCGCCAACATCCGCGGGCTGAGGCCCATCCGGCCACCGATAAACGTCGCCAGCACCCATAGCACCGCCGTGCCGGCAATCACCAGCGCGGCGCGCCGCCCTTGCATCTGCTCGGTATGTCCGGTGCCTTGCGTCACGTCATTGCGTCCTTACTTCCTCTTGCCCTTGGAGCGTTTGGAAAACTCCGTCTCGCCACCGGCGGCAAGCGTTCTGGCCTGCGCGACCCAGCCATCGCGGGTCACGCGGCCCTTGAACCCTTCGAGGTTCTGATCAACCCAGGCCACCTGCCCGCCCGACCACGCGGCGATCTGGTCGAAATGGTAAAACCCCATGCGGTTCAGCAGTTGCTCCAGTTTCGGACCGACCCCCTTGATAAGCTTGAGGTTATCCGACATGCCACCGCGCGCAGCGCTCAGCGTTTCGGGCTTTTCTCCAGCCGCCGGGGCCGCAACGGGCGCGGCGGGCGAAACCTCTACAGGCACTGCGGGTACGGCATCCGCCGGCACGGCTTCAGCCGGGGCGGTATCTTTCGCCGGTGCAGGCGCGGGCGTTGGCGCTGCGGGGCGCGGTGCCGAGCTCGGCTCTGCCACAGTCGGCGTCGCGCTGCTGCAGAACAGCCCCGGAAAGACATAGCCGCAGATCACAAAGACCAGCCCCCCGAGAAGAATACTGGCCAACCAGTTCAGGCCGATGACGACCAGCAACAGCGTCGCAACGACGACGCCTGCTGCCGCAGCCATCGCCCAGCATCTCCTGCCGCAGCTCATTTCCTCGTCCGTCATCATCCCGTACTCTCTTCCTATGGCGGGCGCGTCGTCATCGCCCTGATTTCAAGCCGTTCCGCGTTCAATCTGGGCCAGGGATCGATCGTGAAGCAGCCACATCATTCATAGGTATTACCGCATTTCATCACTTTGCCCGCATCAAATGCAGGGCGAAACGCTTCAGTAGACGTCACCCTTCTTTACCCGGCTGGCAAAATCGGTCTCGCCGCCAGAAGCCAAAATACGGGCCTGTTCGACCCAGTTATCGCGGCTGACCCGCCCCTTGAAGCCTTGCAGATTTTCGTCAACCCAGGCCACTTCGTCGCCGGACCAGTTCGCGATCTGGTCAAAATGGTAGAATCCCAACCGGTTCAGCAACTGCTCCAGCTTCGGCCCGACGCCCTTGATCATCTTCAGGTCGTCCGCCTTGCCCCCGCGCGCGCCCTCAAGCGTAGCAGGTTTGGTGCCGGTCTCCGACGTTGCGGCAGTTTCGGCCTCCTTCGGCGCCGCCTTTTCCGGGGCGGCAGGCTTGGCCGCGGCCTTGGCTGTCTTGGCGGGCTTTGCTGCCTTCACGGGCTTGGCCGCGTCTTTCGGGGCGGCGGCCGGGCTTTGCTTCGGCTTGCCCTTCGAGGTGGCGGCATCGCCCTTGGCGGCGTCATCCTTGTCCAGCCGCGCGCCCTTGGCGACAATCTCCACTGGTGTTTCGTTCAGCGCGACCGACGGCGCGGCGGGCTTATGCCGGGCGCCCTTGTCATGCCACGGTGTCAGCAGCGGCACTTCGGTGCCGTCAATCCGCTTGATCGTTTCACCCAGATCATGCGCCCGTTGCACGCTGGCATTGTACTTGGTGACGCCGCTGTCGAATTCCTTGAGACTGGTCAGCCCGCTCAGTGGTTCCGCAGCGTAACGGCCATTCTGCGGGCCGGGCGTGGGCACTTTGCCCGCCGCCAGCTCGTCGATGATCTCGCCCATGCGCTTGGTGGTCAGATCCTCGTAGTAATCCTTGCCGATCTGCGCCATCGGCGCATTGGCACAGGCCCCGAGGCATTCCACCTCTTCCCAGCTGAACTTGCCATCGGCACTCAGCTGATGCGGCTTCTCAGCAATCTTCTCCTTGCAGACACCGATCAGATCCTCGGCGCCGCAGATCATGCAGGACGTGGTGCCACAGACCTGGATATGCGCGACCGATCCGACTGGCTGAAGCTGGAACATGAAATAAAACGACGCCACTTCGAGTGCCCGGATATAGGCCATGCCCAGCATCTCGGCCACGCCTTCGATCGCGGGGCGGGTGAGCCAGCCTTCCTGCTCTTGCGCACGCCACAAGAGTGGAATGATCGCGCTGGCCTGACGGCCCTCGGGAAACTTGGTGATCTGCGCCTCGGCCCAGGCCTGATTTTCGGGCGTGAAGGCAAAGCTCTCGGGTTGGTCGTGATACAGACGGCGAAGCATCTAGCGCAGTCTCCTGTTTAGGCCGGGCACGCCGCGCAAGGCGCTTACCCGCAAAATGTCATTTCCGCATCGCCCCATCGAACCGAGGCGCATGTTCTTGCTGCCGTTACCGGCAATGACCGTCAAATACGATCAGGCTCTCATCCGGGCCGTAATAGATTGCCGCCCCTTCGCTCACCAGCTTTTCGATCACGATATCGGTCGCCACCGGATCCAGCCCGGCATTGACGATCGCCTGGCTCTGGTCGCGCTTGCCCATCCGGCAGTCATGCGCGCCCATGAAGGCCAGAAACGCCTGCTCGGGGTCCGGTATGATCTTGCGGGCCAAATCCTGCGCGGCGGCACATTGGGCCGCCTCGATCTGCAGGCTCGCCCCGTCGGGCGTTACCGTCAGCTCGCCATTGCCTTCCAGCTCTTCGCGCAGCAATGCCACCTG